>Ga0155080_113_pt1 | contig 130073 bp, 142 predicted proteins | sample RifCSPhighO2_01_FD_106048 | JGI IMG/M metagenome (GOLD analysis project Ga0155080, IMG submission 106048) | Phenylobacterium sp. RIFCSPHIGHO2_01_FULL_69_31 | reverse complement strand
CACCTGACCCATGCTCTCCTCCTCTTCAGCAGGAGCTATGCTCCCGCGGGTGGTGGAGAGCCGTCCACAGCATCAGTTGCGGACGTTCTGTCCACGCCGCATCATCGCGTGATGAACTCGGCTCGGCGCGCGAAACTCCGAACAATCGCGACGGATTTTCTTCAGGGGCGGCTGTTGCCGCTGGAGGCCGCATGGGCGCTGGTGGCCTTCGAGGGTGAGGCACCCGACGATCTCAGGCGCTTCCTGACGCCCATGGTTGGGGTGACTAGCGAGACGGACGATATCCCACTCGGCCACCGAAGGGAGCTTTGGCATCCGGACGTGCGGCCCACGGAAGACCAGAAGCACGACGAGGCTCAGGTATGGGCGGAGCCGTTGGTCCGCGAGGCGTGCAAGCGGCTCTTCGAGGCCCTGTAGAACACCGTCCGCTTCCCACCCCCGCCGAACGTCCCGAGGTCTGTTTGCCGGTTTGACTCCGAATGTCCGATGTGCGGCAGGCCGCCGATGACGGGGCGCGACCCTTAGCGGACCTCTAAGCTACCCAGCACCAAGCGGCGTTGAGCACCGCTCCGCCGACCACGCCCAGCACAGCAGAAGTGCCGAGGCCGGTGCCCGTCGCCAAGGCGATGCCACCCAGGACCAGCGAGAATACGGCCCAGCGCGCGACCAAGAGAGGCCAGTGCCTCCTCATCCAGGTCGTGGCGATTTCGGGGTCGGTCATCCTTAGAGGGTCGCCCCGGCAGCGTTGCGGGTCAATGTCGGCTACCCACCCTCCATAGCCGTTCGCGGGGTCGGCTTCCGGACTGAGATGTAGGGACGGCTCGCGCATCCCCGTTGCAGACGTTGCTCGCGCGGCTAAGCTCGGACGATGAGGCGCGTGACAGCGACCACCATCGCGATCGGGACCTGCTGGCTCTCGGCTGCATCCGCTCTGCCAACGGAAGCGCTAGCGGGCGCGGGGGTGAGGAATTCGCGAGCTGCCTGCGAGCGCATCAAGGCCGCCGTAGCCAATCAAGACGGGTTCGATGCTCGCGAGATCGCCTTCTGCGACGTCGTCGGCCGGCAGGATAGTCCGAGAGGCTACTACGTACTTGCGCTGCACGGCTTCCGGCCCGACTGCGGCGGGATCTGCAGCACCAACGCAGGTTGGTACGCGATCGAGACAGCCAGCGGCCGCGTGTACGAGTGGGATGTCGCGGAGTCAGCTCTGGGCAAGGCAGTCGAGACGTCCGCACCCGACGCCGCTCGCAGCTCTTCACCCGAGCCGAGCCTTGGGGCGCTACAAGTGCGCCTGTGGTACGAAGCGACGGGCAACCTGTCCGAGAACATTGCGCCCCCGGCGTCGTTCGCGGCGTGGAACATCATCATTGCCGAAGGGGACGCCCGCGAGGTCGCTAACGACGCGCTCTTCACGGTCGATGTAATCTCCAACCGCGGCGCGGCTCACATCGACACGCCACTGAAACTGACGGTCCGCAACGCTCGCGGCCGGGTTCTAGCTTCCAAAACAATCGCCACGACGCTGACATCCACGACCGGGCGTGCCGTGAAGGGCCTGTGGCTCTCTGAGGTCGGGTGCGCAGGCTCTCTCACCTTCGAGGCCCGGCTAGGCGCTTCCCGGAAGCAGGCGACCATTGACCTCCGCTGCGGCGAATAAGCCGCGTACGTCGGCTACCCACCCTCCAGCGACGTTAGAAACGTCCGCTCGCGGAGCACACTAGGGGCGATCAGCGCGCTGTCAGGGCCTTGATCGTGAAGTTGGAGGCCATGACGCACTTCGCCTGGCCGTTCGGGACGCCGACCGTGGCCGGCTGGCCCGGCCCGGGCTCGAAGCGCCACACGCCCTTGGGCGTGGTGATCACCAGGGTCTTGGGGCTGGTGAACTGGCAGACGGGATAGACGCGCGTCCCCCACCCGGCGCCATAGCGCAGGGCGCGGCACTCCATATGGCCGAACTGCCGGGCAAAGCCGACGCCTTCGTAGAAGGTGGCCTTCGGCGCCTTCAGGCCCTGGGCGTCGAACTGCGCCTCCGTGAGGCTGGGGCACGGCGGGCCGTCGACCACCGCCTCGCTGGCCAGGAACAGCGCCGCCTCGCGCTTTCCCAGATAACTCTGGGTGATCAGCCAGCCCGGCAGGCCCACGGCGATCGCCGCGGCCAGGCCGAACACCACCTTCTGACCGGCCGTCAGCCGGCGCCGCCGCACGCGCTGCAAGGGTACGCTCCGCAGATCTCTAAGAATTACACTTGTAATGCAGCGGGAGCCGCGACGCCAGCCCCGATCAGGCCGCGATCTTCTCCGCCGCCTTGACCGCCTGCCCCACCGGGTTGGTGAAGCGCAGCACCCCGTCGTCCAGCTTGGCGTAGCGCAGGTTCATCAGGTCCTTGGCGTAGTTCTGGTCCAGCCGCCACGGCGCCTTGTTGCCCTGCTTGGGGAACTTGGCCATGGCCCGCTGGACATAGCCGGACGAGAAGTCCAGCCACGGCTCGAACTGCACCGTGGGGTCGGTATTGACCGGCGTCGCCTGACGCAGGCCTGTCTTCTTCATGTGGTTCAGCAGGCGGCAGACGTACTCGCACGTCAGGTCGCACTTCAGCGTCCAGGAGGCGTTGGTGTAGCCGAAGGCGGAGGCCATGTTCGGCACGCCCTCGTACATCATGCCCTTGTACGAGAGCGTCTGCGATGCATCGATCTTGCGCCCGTCGACGCTGACCTCGACGCCGTTCCAGACCTCGAGCACCAGGCCGGTGGCGCTGACGACCACGTCGGCCTCCAGCTCCTCGCCGGACTTCAGGCGGATGCCCGTCTCGGTGAAGGTCTCGATGTGGTCGGTGACGACAGAGGCCCGGCCGTTCTTGATCTCGCGGAACATGTCCGCGTCCGGCACCAGGCACAGGCGTTGGTCCCAGGGGTTGTAGGTGGGCGTGAAGTGCTTATCGACATCGTAGTCGGGGCCCAGCTGTTCGCGGACCATCTTCAGGATGTTGGCCTTCACGGCGGCCGGCTTCTCGCGGGCCAGCTTGAAGAAGTACATGCCGAACAGGATGTTGCGCAGGCGGACGATGTCGTAGGCCAGCTTGCCCGGCAGCCACTTGCGCAGGTTGTTCGCCATCTTGTCCTCGGCCGGACGGCTGACGACGTAGGTGGGCGAGCGCTGCAACATGGTGACGTGGGCGGCGGTCTTGGCCATCTCGGGCACCAGGGTCACGGCCGTGGCGCCCGACCCGATCACCACGACCTTCTTGCCTGAATAGTCGAGGTCCTTGGGCCACTTCTGCGGGTGCACCAGGCGGCCTTTGAAGCGGTCGACGCCCGGGAAGTCGGGGGTGTAGCCGCCCTCGTAGGAGTAGTAGCCGCCGCACAGGAACAGGAAGCTGCAGGTGAAGCGGGTCAGCTTGCCGGCCACCTCCGCCTCGACCGTCCAGGCCGCCGCCTCGGTGGACCAGCTCACGCGCTTGACCATGTGGCCGAAGCGGATGTGGCGGTCGATGCCGTTCTCGGCGGCCGTCTTGCGCACATAGCCCAGGATCGAGGGGCCGTCGGCGATGGCCTTGGCCTCGGTCCACGGCTTGAAGGCATAGCCCAGGGTGTACATGTCGCTGTCCGAGCGGATGCCCGGATACCGGAACAGGTCCCAGGTGCCGCCGATGGCGTCCCGGCCCTCGAGGATCACGTAGCTGCGGTCGGGGCAGGCGGTCTTCAGGTGATAGCCCGCGCCCACGCCGGAGAGCCCGGCCCCCACGATCACCGCGTCGAAGTGCTCGGTCGTCATTCGCAGTTCCGCCCCCTGTTCGTTGGCCGCAAAATAACTGATCGCCGTTCACTTACCAGCCGCGAAACGCGCCGCCCCCGGAGTCCGCCCTTCGCGTATCAACGTTGCGTGAACATCGATTCCACTCCTCCGTAAGTGGTGGACCGCATGCTACGGTCGAGTTGCTCGCACTGCAAAGGTCGGGGGACCCACCACCACGACAGGAGCAAGGCATGTCCCAACCCGAACGGCTCGCGTCTCGGCTGGATTTCCGGCCCATCCCCATCTGGGATCCGGTGCCCTGGCCCTATCTGATCGACATCCTGGATAACCGGCAGATCCTGGAGATCGCGCGAATCCAGGTCCAGCTGCATCGCGAAACGATGCAGGCCCATATCCGGGCGACGGAGGCCTTTGAAAAGGTCCTGAGCGCCAAAGGCTAGACCGCCTTGTCCCTGCGAGCGGGCGCGACCGGCGCCCCTCGCGTCTCTTCTCATCAGGAGCGGTGGAATGACCTCTCTGCTTGCCCGCGCGCCTGCGCCGGGCGTCGACACGCGCGGCGTCGTCGCGCTGATCGGCTTCCAGAAGATCGGCAACCTGGGGCTGGGCTACCTGTCGGCGGTGCTGCGGCGCGCCGGGTTCGACGTGCGAGTGATCGACATCGAGCAACCACCGTCCGAGATCGTGCGGCAGGTCACCGAGGCCGACCCCATGCTGGTCGGCTTCTCCCTTATTTTCCAGTACTATATCCGCCGCTATGACGACCTCATGCGCCGCCTGCGGCTGGCCGGCGTCGGCTGCCATTTCACCATGGGCGGCCACTATCCGACGCTAAGCTTCGAGCAGACCATGATCGCCGCGCCGGAGCTGGACAGCATCGTCCGCTTCGAGGGCGAGGAGACCCTGCTGGAACTCGTCGAGACCCTCCGCGCCGGCGAGGACTGGCGCGGCATCCAGGGTCTCGTCCACCGCCGCAACGACGGGGTGACCGCCAATCCGCCTCGCCACCTCGCCCACGACCTGGACGACCTGCCCTTCCCCGATCGCGACTTCGAGGCCACCGAGGTGCTGGGCCGGCGCGGCATGCCGATCCTGGCCAGCCGGGGCTGCGCGCGGACCTGCTCGTTCTGCTCGATCCACACCTTCTACCGGACCGCCCCAGGCAAGGTGGTGCGGCTGCGCAGGACCACCGAGGTGGTCCGCGAGATGAAGATGCTGCACGACGAGCGCGGCATCACCGTCTTCCTCTTCCAGGACGACGACTTCCCGATGTTCGGCCCCAAATGGCGCGCCTGGGCCCACGATCTGGTGGATCAGCTGGAGGCCAGCGGCCTCGCGCGCAAGGTCATCTGGAAGCTCAACTGCCGCGCCGACGCCGTGGACGTCGACCTGCTGTCACGCATGCGCGATGCGGGCCTCTACATGATCTACATGGGCCTGGAGTCCGGCGACGCGCAGGGCCTCGTGACTCTGAACAAGGAGATCTCGGTCGATCAGAACCTCGCGGCCGTGCGGATGCTGAAGGACCTCGGCATCCGCTTCGAATACGGCTTCATGCTGCTGGACCCTTCCAGCACCTTCGCCTCCGTGCGGACCAATGTCGAATTCCTCCGCCAGATCATCGGCGACGGCTGCGCGGCCGCCACTTTCTGCAAGATGCTTCCCTACGATGGGACGCCCATCAAGGACGCGCTTGCCGCCAGCGGCCGGCTGAAGGGCGACGTCTGCGCCCCCGACTACGACTTCCTCGACCCCAAGCTGGACGCCTTCTACGCCGACCTGGCTCAGGTGGTGGAGGTGACGGGCTGGGTGCACGGCCCGCAGGCCCTGACCCTCCAGCTCGGCTGGGCGCACACGGAGGTCGCGGTGATCCGCAAGCTGTTCCCGCGCCTGCCCGACACCGACGCATACGACGCGACGCTGCGACGCCGCACCGCCGAGAGCAACGCGGCGCTGTTGCGGGTGGTCGAGCAGCTCGCGGACTTCCACGAGGCCGGCGTCGGCCGGCGGCCCGATCCCCAGCAGCTGCGGCGCCTGTGCGCCCAGACGCTGGAGACCGTCGTCAACGAACGCAACGCCTTCATCACGCGCCACCAGCGGGTGTTGCTGGACGCGCTGGACGCTGCGGCGGCGTAAGCCTCAGGCCAGCGCCAGCAGGGCGTCGTGGTCGGCGATGTGGTCGCAGGCGCTGCCCAGCATCTGCATGAACATGTCGTCCCCCCGCGGGGTCTGGACCACCACCATCGAGGCGAAGAAGGCGGTCAGGAAGAGCTGGAAGGCGCCCACGCCGTAGTCGCGGCGAAGGTCGTCCATGGCATAGCCCGTCACGCCCTGGCGGGTGAGTTCGCGCAGGTACAGCGCCAGCAGTTCGGCCTCGTGGGCCCGGCGCACGTCGGGCGGCAGGGCGCCGGCGAGAAAGTAGGCCACGTCGGTGGCGCCGACCGCATAGGTGAAGGACTGCCAGTCCAGCACCGTCACCGGATAACCGCCGGCCGGCGTGCCGAACATCATGTTGTCCGGCCGGAAGTCGTGGTGCGCCAGCGTGCGCGGGCCGGGCGTCCGCTCGCTGAAGGCGCTCCAGCGGCTGGTGAGCGCTTCGCCGATCTCGATCCACTGCGGCTGCAGGCGCTCGGCGTAGCGGGCGCGGAAGCCCTGCCAGAGGCCACTCACCAATTCCGGCGTGACCGCGCTGGCGGGCGCGGCCTTGGAGCCCTGCACCCAGGGGAGGTCGTCCAGGCTCTCGTCGCCCCAGAAGGCGGCGTGCAGGCGGGCCGCCTGCTCCACCACCAGCTTCGCCTGCCCAAGGTTCACGCCCCGAAGCTGATCGCCCTGCTCGGCCGGGGCCAGATCCTCCATCATCAGCACGAACTCGCCCCCCGTCTCGTCGGTGTCGGCGAACCAGCAGCGCGGGGTCTGGACCAGGGCCCTGGGCGCGAGCTGCTGGTAGAAGCGCACCTCGCGCAGGTAGTTGCCCAGCATGATCCCGGTGCCGCGGCTGGTCTCGTCGGGCGAGGGAAACTTGCCCACCAGCGAGGCCGGCGCGCCCTCGCCTTCCCGCTCGTAGCGGAGGCGGAACCGGACGCTCTCGCCGATCTGACCGGTGCCGACGTTCTTCGCCTCGAACCCCGAGACGACCGCGTCGACGCCCGCATTCTGGAGGACAGCGGTGAGCCAGGCGGCGTCGATGGCCCCCGGGCGGCGGATGTCGGGCTTCAAGAGGGTGGCGGTCATGCGGGCATCTGGTGGACATAGACCTCGTTCAGGGCGATCCGGTCGCCATCCAGGACGACGAGATCGAAGCCCCGCAGCCGGCCGCCCGACCCGCCCGGCCCGATCTCGCAGTACCAACGCCCGCAGAACCCGCCCGGGATCGGCCAGGTCTCGTCCGGCGTGTAGGTCATGGGCGGCGTGGCGGCGAAGAGGCCGGTGAGATAGGCCCGCAGCGCGGCATTGCCCGTCAGGCCGCCGGCGGTCTGAGGATCCCGATAGACGCAGTCTTCGGCATAGAAGGCGCAGAGGGCGTCGACGTCCTTGGCGGTCCAGGCGGCGAGCCAGCGGGCGTTGAAGTCGGCGATGTCCATGCTCAGGCTCCCAGCACCCGCTCGCGGTGCGCGTCGGTGAACGTCTCCGGCGGCGCCAGCTCCGGCCCGGCCATGACCGCGATCGAATGCAGGCGAAGGGTTGGGTCGACGGCCCCCCGCTCGTGATAGCTCCGCCGGCGCGCCGAGGCCTCGGGCCCGAATTCCATGTCCAGCGCCGCCTGCAGCCGGCCGGCGATCCGCAGGCGGCGCATCCGCTCGGCCCGCTCCTCGGCGTAGGGAGCGAGGGCCGCCTCGGACCAGTCGTCCGAGGCCTTCAGGATCTCGGTGACCAGGCGCACGTCGCGATAGGTGATGGAAAGTCCCAGGCCGATGATGGGGTCGTTCCAGCCCGCCGCGTCGCCCACCAGCACCACGCCCGGGGCGAAGGGCCGGTCCGTCCAGGCGTCGGCGTTGATGTAGCTGAACAGCGGTCCGGCCGGGCGGCCGGCGGCGATGTGGCGGTTCGCAGGGCTGCACTTCATGGCGAAGGCGTCCAGGAACCGCTGCGGGCCATCCGGCCCCTTGAACCGCTTGGCCTCGTCCAGGGCGTAGCCGCCGTAGACCCGCACCCGGCCGCCGCCCTGCGGAAACGCCAGAAAGCCGAAGTCGCCCTCGGTGCCGATGGCCTGCAGGTCGGCGGGCCACTCGTCCACACCTTCGACCAGCAGCCCGGCGAACCAGTGGTGCGGCGTATCCTGGTGCAGGACGATGCCCGCCGCCTCCCGGACCTGCGAGGTCCGCCCGTCCGCGCCCACCAGCAGCCGGGCCGAGGCGGTGCGGGTCTCCCCGGCCGCCTCGAAGGTCACCTGCGGATCGGCGCCCGCCCGGCTCTCGATCACCCGCACGCCGCGCAGGGTCTCGGCCCCCGCTGCGGCGGCCGCATCGAACAGCGTCTGACAATGGTGCGGATGGCCCAGGCACAGGGGGCCGGGCACGCCCTCCCGAAACAGTCCCAACGGCGTGGGCGCGGCCTCGGCGATGGCCGGATCGACGTGCTCGTCGTAGGTGACGTGGCGGGTGATGTGGTGGCCGCCGGCGTCCCGCAGCAGGTCGTAGAGGCCGAGGCGCTTCACCTCGTCGACGCCCCAGGGCGCGATCCACTCGCCGCGCACCCGGTCCTCGTAGATTTCCGACTGCTCCAGCAGCAGGACCGAGCGCCCGGCCCGCGCCATCACGGTCGCCAGCGCCGACCCGCCGATGCCGCCACCAACGATGACGAGGTCATAGCTTCCCATGCGTCCACCCTCGCGCGCCGTCTCACGCAGCGCCGCGCAGAGAGGATCACGCCGGACGCGGCGTCATCCAAGCCCCGTAAGCGGCCGGGGGCTGTGCAGGATTCTCAGGAGGAAGTGGCGGTGACGGAGGGATTCGAACCCTCGATACCCTTTCGAGTATGACGATTTAGCAAACCGTTGCCTTCAGCCACTCGGCCACGTCACCTTGTTGTTTTTAACGGGTTTTCTCCCGTCCCCGCGGTAGCATTGGCTCCGATGCACCGCCGACAGCGCGAGCTGTTCCGAATGGGAGCCCTCCTTAGCGAAACGCGCCGCGCTCGGCAACGGGCCATTGAATCGACCGCCGCATCACGAAGGAATTCCCGACACTAGCCTAATCGCGTCAACAAGCCCTGGCCGGGAAAATCGATCGCCCGCCCTTTTGAAGCACCCACCAACGTTCGCTTTGATTGATTTTTCCGAAGCGATTCAAATCCGCGGCGAGTCGGGGGGCGTAACAGGAGATGTTGGCTCGGGGATCGGGCGACATTTGAAAGTCAGGCTGCAGCAACACATACCTTAGAGTCGGCGCCGCGAGGCCACGCCGGAGTGCATCTTCGCTTCCCACGCGCTGCTGGTTGAAAGGGAAGAAGTTCACCTGCGGGCTTGGCATGGGCCGCTTCAAAACAAAGTTCGCACCGGGGGCGAACGGCAAGCTCGCGAGTGATTCCTGCGGCCCGAGATTGCGATCAAGGTATTGTAACGCCACAACTAGGTGGCGATCTTCAGGCAAAGGGACCGGTTCGCCGGCCAGCATCACTGCTAATGCAGGAACGCGTGCCGCGCCATGCAGCGTCCCGGCGTCGCGGAACGACCACACAACGAGCGCCGCGAGCCAAATCATTCCCGCCGCACCGACAACGCGGAGGTGGCGGTTGTGACCCGCGGCGCTCAAGAGACCCGCGATTAGCAAAACGATCGCGAAGGCGCGGTCGGCAAGGTGTGCTCCGTCCGGTCGCTCGATCAGGAACTGCGGTAGATTAACGACGGCGAACAGCGAGAGCAGGGCAAGTTTCCGCCATTCCGGCGAGGCGCTCTGCCAGCGCTTGTAGAAGGCGGCAGCAACGCCCAACAAGGGCCACGCAGCCGATGAGAGCATGAGTAGGGTCATAAGGTCGCTTCCGGGACCGCCGAGCCGCGGGAACGGCAGCTTGTACCAGGCGACGCTCCGGCTATGCGCAAAGCCGGCGAAGTCGCGAAGCTGTCCCAACCACCCCGCCAGAACCCCCACTTGCGAGTAGGCAAGCGCCACGGCCAGCCCTGCGAGTGTGGCTCCGATCAGCCCCGCCAAAACGTCGGAGCCGAGCTTGGCTAAGCTCCGGTGCGCTTCTAGACGAAGCATGACGCTTCCGAAGGCCAGAGCGCCGGCCGTGGCGGCAGCGTCGATTCGCACTGCCGCGCCGACGATCACAAGGGCTCCCAGCAAAGCTAGCGGTAGCCGCCCGGCGGAGCTTTGCGCGAACAGCGATAGGAGCAAGGCAAGCTGGCTGAGCAGGAGGATATGGCCGCGGAAGAGCCACGGGTAAGACAACAGAATAACGGCCGCGATCCCGATCGCGGGGCCAAACCGAAGCCCCAGAGCGCGTGCTACGCCATAGGAGAGCGCAACGTTGAGGGCTGCGAGCAAGACGCCCAATGCCCGGCCCGAGGCGACGGTTGGTCCGAACAGATCGAACCACTCACCCCAGAGCTGGAACAGCCCCGGAGCATACGTGAAGAGCTCGATATCCTCGAAGAGGCGAGCACCCTGCTGAACTCGCCAAGCAATGTAATAAAGATAGCCCTCGTCCCCCATGTTGAAGGGGGTGATGCGGGCGAGCCAAGCGCCGTGAAGCAAGACAACGACGGCTATCGCAGCGGCCAGCAAGATGTCCTTCACACCTGCCCTCATGAACGGGACGCTGTATCCTCCACAATGAGCTCAGCAATTTGCTCTCTGACAGGTCGAACAGCCGAGTCAGAGCGGCGAGCGAGGACGTAGGTCGCGAGGGCGCGCCGCGCAGCACGCAGACGCTTAGAAAAGTCGTAGCTGGAAACCCCCAACGCGCGGCTGCTTCTCTCGACCGGAATACTCCGACAGCGAAGCGAAGCCGCGATCAATCCGATGACTGAGGGGGAGTTCACCCGTGCGTCGAGAAGCTTGGCGGCGGCCGCATTCGTACAGGCAAAGTACATGCCCGCATCGCGGGGAAGGCCGATGAGGCGCAGAATTAGCATGCGATATAGGGTAGATGTGATCATCGCCGGGATAGACTGGTAGACACCCCGGCGCCCCGCGAACGACACATCGACGCCGTCCACCAGTGCGCATCTCAGCGCAGGCGCCGCCTCGGGTGGATCCTGCAGATCACCGTCCAAGCAGATCACGACCTGTCCCTTGGCGAAGGCAAAGCCGGACAATACCGCGACATGCTGCCCTGCGTTCCTGCGAAGCCGCAGGCCGCGGACATGCCGCATACTCGACGCCAGACTCTGGATCTCCGACCAAGCGCCGTCCGGGGAACAGTCGTCGACGAGGATGATCTCGACCCGATCGCCTGGCCAGGATTGGGAAGCGACCTCGCCGATGCGCTCGCACAGCGCTCGCAACGACGCACGATTGCCGTAGACCGGCGAGACGAAGCTGATGGACGGAGAGTTCATTCCAACGCCGGCGGCGCAAAGGCAAAGCTCTCCCGAACCAAACGGGCGAGACCGGCCTTCACTTCGATCGTCTCTGTTAGCCCCAGCCGCGTGCGCATCCGCTGGACATCGGCCCTCCACTCGGAGTGGTCAGCGGGCCGGGGTGGGAAATCCGCCCGCACATTGGTCGGCCTGCCGCCGCATAGGCTCTGCACCATCGCTACTACGTCATGATTGTCCGTGCCAACGCCGGTCCCCGCGTTGATGACTTCGCCGGGCCGCAGGTTGAGGGCTCCAGCACGTAGGCAGGCGGTCACAACATCATCGACATGAACATAGTCTCTTACAAAACCCCGTGGCGTCAGCCTGATTAGGTCGTTCGTCCGGGCTGCGCGGATGACCGTTGGGATGAAACGCCTCGGGTCGTCACCGTGGCCGTAGGCGTAGAAGATCCGCAGGGACACGGCATTCAGCCCCTCCTTGGCCATTTCCCGCATCGCCTTGGTCAGCGCGGCTTTAGACGCCCCATGCTCAGAGACAGCGTTGTCCTGCATGTCCTCCCGCAAGGCGGTGGGGTGAGGTCCGTACTCGCTGGAGCTTCCCAGCACCACGACCTTCTGGACGTCCGCAGATCGGCACGCCATCAACAGGCGGCGCCCCCCTTCCGTGGTGATGCGAAGCGCATCATCTAGCCCTGACTGCCCAAGAGGCTCCACGCTGGCCGGGTCGCAACCGCGATGTACGGCGCCATGGAAGACGACGTGGGGTCTTACCTCTCGCAGGACGGCCAGGCCGCCGTCGATTTCCTCCAACGACCATCGATGCGCCGTGTAGCCTAGGCCCCCCTGCGCCTCGGGCCGCCGAGCGAGCGCGTGGATCTCGGCTCCCAGCGATCTGAGCGCGCTGATGAGATGACGGCCGATGAATCCAGTCGCGCCAGTAACGGCCACGACCCGTCCCCGCCACCATGCCGGAGTTGCGTGTATCCGCTCCTCAAATCTCACGCCGGCTCTAAGCTCCGGATCAACGTGTGCAGCTCGACCCGATCACGCTCGATCTTCGAATCGGTTCGGCCCAGGAGCTCGAGCCACGCAACTTGCAGTCGTGCCAGTTCGCTCGGAATATCTCGCCCGACAATGTCACGCCGGAAGGACCGTCGCATAAAGGTGAAGCCGCCGCGATGGGCAGCAAGTTCACCCAACAGCATTCGACAAGGAATGGGATCCCCGCAATCGATGCAGGTCGCGCCGCCGAATCCGAATTCAATTGCCGGAACGGCGGCTCGGATTCGATCAATGCTGCCATCACGCAAGGCCGTGAAGATGAATTTTTGCCCCCGGCTGATCGCAAGGTCATTCAGGCCGACAAAGACAGCGTTCAGGGGAAGGTCACCAAATTGGTCAGCCCCGTCCACTGCGGCTTTTGTCTCGATCAGGATCGCGGTCTCAGTCCGCGAGTCCACAGCTCGCAAGAACGCCTCGACCTCGCCCCGCCCGCGCGCCATCGGCAGATAGATCCGCGACGCCCCGCTCCCGATAGCCCTTTCAATCTCGTCATGGCTGTCCTCGCACCAGGCGTTGATCCGACAATGAACACGCACGCCCTTGAGCCGGGCCAACGGTTCGATCGCCGCCAGTGGCGCCTCGTTGATCTCTGTATCTGCCCCGAGCTGGCGACGTTCTTTTCCGCGGCTCTCATGGTCGACGATAAACTCCCTAAGCCCCCCATCGTACAGCGGGAGCACCCGGTTGAGTTCATGCTCAAAAGCTACGAGGGACAATGAAGCCATGCGAACCGCCGTGTTTGCGCAAGGCAAAGCTATCTCAACTTGTCTATTCCCGTCCTGCACCTATTGAGCGGTTCCTGCGCACGACGACAATGACCGCGATGAGGATCGAGAGTTCGGCAACGAGTCGAACGCCGAGAACCGCAGGGACACCAAGGTTGGCGACCGCCGCTCCTCCAACGAGCATAACGACTGCTCCAATTGCGAACGCGGGCAGCATCGCCGCACCCAGTCCCCGGGGCGCGACGAAGGCGGCGAGGCCAACGATACCCGCGACTTGAATAGTATAAATTACTGAAAGGGCGGGGAAATACTGAGCAGAAGGCGCGTATTGCGGGCCGAATATGCTGGTGACGAGCCGACTGGAAACGAGGACCATAGCTGCGCAGACAAGTGCGTATCCTGTTAAGGCGGCAAGCGCGAAAATTGCTACGCGCCGACGGCGCCGGCCGTCGCCCGAGAGTTCCCAGCGCATTAGGACGGGAGAGCTCACGGAAAGTACGACCATCATCAGATTGCTGGTCACGGCGAACAGCCTTTCGCCCATCCCGTAGAGCGCAACCTGTGAAGCGCCCAGCATGACCCCCAGGAGTGGAATCGTCGCCTGGGATTGCAGCGCACCGAAACCTCGGAGCGCGAGGAGACGCCATCGGTGGCGCGCTAGGCGCCATGCGCGTCTGACCGACATACGGGCCCCCGAACCGACCACACGGCCCTGCGCGCCAAGTTGCGCAAGATGTGAAACCGCAAGCGAGGCGACAAACACCCCGAGCGCGGCCACGGCGGATGGCCGCCATAGAAAGAGAGTCGACATTCCCCCAACGTAAATCGCCACTGTCGCGAGCTCGATCGCTACAGCGCTTGAGATCGAACCGGCGAACTGGCGAAATATCGGGAGGCCCGCACCCAGCAGCCACCCCGAGGCGATAGAGAAAGCCAACAACGTCCCGTCGCCGCCCAGCCACAGGCCGACAGCCCAGGCGAGCGGCGTGGTTGCGGCGAACAGCAGAAATCGCGATACGTAGTCCGCCCAGAACGCGGACGCGGCTGCGCGCGGCCCAGACGTCAAAGCAAGACGCCGCGCCAGGTAAATCGTGCTGCCGAACTCGGCTAAAATCGCGAAGTAAGCGGCAAGTTGAAAGTATAGCAGATAGCGACCCGCCTCTTCTGGTGCGAGTTCGCGCGCGATCAGGGGCAGGAAAAGAACAGGCAACGCGAGGCGCGTGACCTGCGCGAGGCCAATAGCGAAGGCGCGCCAGAGTGAGGAACCACCCGCCGCGCGCAACCGCTCTGATGACGATTCATCCAGATGCAACCGCTCCCCCAGCCCGGAATACCGTAGCTGGCTGCGCGCCCCCTCGCCAAGGGGCACGCCCCGCCGCAACCGCCGGTGCGGACCGGTCCTACGAAATCAGACGTTCAGCCCTGGGCCAGCCACTGGCGGGCTTGGCGCTGGGCCTCGGCGACGTCTTCGGAGGCCATCTCGTGGGCGATCTCCTTGCGGTAGACCTTGGCCTCGATCGAGCCGCGCATGGCGGCCAGGTTGAACAGCATGTGCGCCGAGACGTAGTCGAGCGGCGCGCCGCCCTGGCCCGTGGAATACAGCAGGCCCATACGGAACAACTCGTCGCCCGTCGCGTCCGGAGTCGGCAGCGGCAGGGCGTCGGACTTCATGTCGATGCTCGCCAGCATGGTTTCTATCCTCGTCGAACCGGCGGCCTCGATTTTCGAGCCCCTCACCGATCCACGGGTCGCAGAAAACCAAGCTTGCGCTGAACACATGGTTAAGGCCGCCGTTGTGGAATCGTCAGGATTCGCCCCTGGGACATTCCACCGCACCCGTTCGGCGAACGTGATGCGTCGCACGCGCGGCTTCACCTGCGGGGCGGTTGCGTCCTAGATGTCGGGTGGGACGCGGGTCGGACGACGTCGTTCAGGGAGAGTTCAGCCAGTTCCCGCCATGATCCACGCCAAGATGAAACGCCTGATCCTCCTGTTGGCGGCGGCGGCCAGCGTGGCCTCCGCCATGCCGCTGGCGGCGCCCGCCCTCGCCCGCGACGGAGACCAGGGCCGGCGCGCCGAGCGGCAGGAGAACCGTGGGCGCGGCCCGGAGCGTGGCTATGAGCGGCGCGGCCGCCAGGATCGTGGCGACGCCGATCGTGGCCGGCGGGACGACCGCGGCCGCGACCGTCCGCGCTACGACGACGACGGCCCCCGGTATGTCGACGAGCGACCGCGCTATGAGGAGCGGCGGCGCGACGACGACCGCAGGCGCCCGGACTACATGCAGGGCCCGCGGCCCAACTACATGCGCCCGACGCCGGGAACCCGGCGCGGCTATGTGCCCGACGGCTATCGTGGCGACGTGGTGGGCGACTACCGGCGCTACCGCCTGCGGCCGCCGCCCCAGGGGTACGCCTGGGTGCGGATGGGCAACGGCTTCGCCCTGGTGGAGATGGGCAGCGGCCGGATCTTCGACCGGGTGGACTGACGCCTAGGCTTCCAGCTTGCTCTTCAGCAGCTGGTTGATCACGCCCGGGTTGGCCTTGCCGCCCGTGGCCTTCATCACCTGGCCCACGAACCAGCCGATGGCCTGGGGCTTTTCCTTCACCTGCGCGGCCTGGCCGGGGTTGGCGGCGATCAGGTCGTCGATGATCTTTTCCAGCTCGCCGGTGTCGCTGACCTGCTTCAGGCCCTGCTTCTCGACGATCTCGCCGGGTGCGCCCTCGCCCGCCCACATGCGCTCGAAGACGTCCTTGGCGATCTTGGACGAGATCACCCCCTCCTCGATCAGCTGCACCAGCTCGGCGATGGCCGCCGGCTTGATCGGCGAGGCGGCGATGTCGAGGCCGCCGGCGGTCAGGCGGGCGGCCAGGTCGTTGGTCACCCAGTTGGCCACCAGCTTGGCGTCGCGGCCCTTGGCGGCCGCCTCGTAGAAGTCGGCGCGGGCCTGGTCGATGATCAGCACGCCGGCGTCATAGGCCGACAGGCCGTACTGCGACTGCAGCCGGGCCTTCTTGGCGTCGGGCAGCTCGGGCAGTCCCGCCTCGATGCGCTTGATCCACGCCGGATCCAGCGTCAGCGGCAGGAGGTCGGGGTCGGGGAAGTAGCGGTAGTCGTGCGCCTCTTCCTTCGAGCGCATCGAGCGGGTCTCGCCCTTCACCGTGTCGAACAGGCGCGTCTCCTGGTCGATCTTGCCGCCGTCTTCCAGGATCTCGATCTGGCGCCGGGCCTCGTACTCGATCGCCTGCTGGATGAAGCGGAACGAGTTGACGTTCTTGATCTCGCAGCGGGTGCCCAGGTGGCTGAAATCCCCGGTCTCGCGGTACTTCTCGTAGGCGCCGGGGCGGCAGACCGACACGTTCACGTCGGCGCGCAGGTTGCCCTTCTCCATGTCGCCGTCGCAGGTGCCCAGGTAGATCAGGATCGTGCGCAGCTTCTTCACATAGGCGGCCGCCTCTTCCGAGGTGCGCATGTCGGGCCGGGAGACGATCTCCATCAGGGCCGTGCCGGCGCGGTTCAGGTCCACGTAGGTGGCGTTCGGGTCCTGGTCGTGCAGGCTCTTGCCGGCGTCCTGCTCCAAGTGCAGACGCTCGATGCGCACGGTGAAGGTGGAGCCGTCGTCGCGCTCGACGGTGACCTCGCCCTCGCCCACGATCGGGTCCTTGAACTGGCTGATCTGATAGCCCTGGGGCAGGTCCGGATAGAAATAGTTCTTCCGGTCGAAGCGCGACCATTCGTTGATTTTGGCCTTCAGCCCCAGGCCCGTCTTGATCGCCTGTTCCACGCAGTGGCGGTTGATGACCGGCAGCATGCCGGGCATGGCGGCGTCCACCAGGCTGACCTGGGCGTTGGGCGCGGCCCCCGCGCCGACGGCGGCGCCGGAGAACAGCTTGGCGTTGGACGACACCTGGGCATGCACCTCGAGGCCGAGGACGATCTCCCAGGGGCCGGTGCGGCCCTGGATCTGCTTGGCGTTGGTCGCGTCGTTCATGCCCGCGTACTAGCGCCGCCCGGGCCGGACGGGAAGCGCATGCAGATGCCCTCTTGCGCAATTGCCTGGAAATAGACTCAAAGTTCCACGCGTCTTAACGGCGCTTAGACCGGGGAAAAGGAACACCCAAATGAAGACTCTCGCTTTCGCCGCCGCGCTCGCCGTGGCCGCGGTCGCCGCGCCGGCCCTGGCGCAGGACCACAAGGACCACGCCGCCGCCGCCGCCGCGCCCGCCGAGAGCAAGCTCTCGGTCGAATCCACGCCGATCGGCGACATCATCAAGAACGAGAAGGCCAAGGCCGCCCTGGAAGCCGCCCTGCCGGAAATCCCGCAGTTCTACGACCAGATCGCCACCATGACGCTGGCCCAGGTCGCGCCGATGAGCCAGGGCGCCCTGGACGACGCCAAGCTGAAGGCCATCCAGGCCGAATTCGACAAGATCCAGTAGGGTCGGCGTCCCTCCCTTAATGGGGAGGGACAGACCGCAAAGCGGTCAGGGTGGGGAACGCCGGATCAGGCTCGGCGCCGGATCGTTGCTCCCCCACCCTGCTCGTCTGTCGACGAGCTTTCCCTCCCCATTAAGGGAGGGAGACATTCACCACCACTTCGCCGGTTTGGCGCGGAAGTCCGCGGCCTTCTCGATCGCCGAGCCCAGCGAGAACAGCGTCCCCTCGTCCAGATTGCGGCCGATGAGCTGCAGCCCCAGCGGCAGGCCCTGGGCGTCGACGCCGGCGGGCACGCTCATGCCCGGCAGGCCGGCGAGGTTCACCGTCACCGTGAAGATGTCGTTCAGGTACATGGCCACCGGATCGTCCGACTTCTCGCCCAGGGCGAAGGCGGCGGACGGGGCGGTCGGCGTCAAGAGGGCGTCGACCTTCTCCCAGGCCTGGTCGAAGTCGTCGGCGATGCGCCGGCGCACCTTCAGCGCCTTGAGGTAGTAGGCGTCGTAGTACCCCGCCGAGAGCACGTAGGTGCCGATGAGGATGCGACGCTTCACCTCGGCGCCGAAGCCTTCGGCGCGGGTCTGCTCGTAGGTGTCGGTCAGGTTGGCGCCGTCGACGCGCAAGCCGTAGCGCATGCCGTCGTAGCGGGCGAGGTTCGACGAGGCCTCGGCGGGGGCGATGATGTAGTAGGCCGGCAGGGCGTACTTGGTGTGCGGCAGGCTGACCTCGACGATCTCGCAGCCGGCCTCCTTCAGCCAGGCGATCCCCTGCTCCCACAACTTCTCGATCTCGGGCGGCATGCCGTCGACGCGGTATTCCTTGGGGATGCCGACCCGCAGGCCCTTTACGGACTTGCCGCAGAAGCTCGGGAAATCAGGAACTTCGGCGTCGATGCTCGTCGAGTCCTTCGGGTCGTGGCCCGACATGGACTTCAGCAGGATGGCGGTGTCCTCGACCGTCCGGGCCATGGGACCGGCCTGGTCCAGGGACGAGGCGAAGGCCACGATGCCCCAGCGCGAGCAGCGGCCGTATGTCGGCTTGATCCCGACCGTGCCGGTGAAGGCCGCGGGCTGGCGGATCGACCCGCCGGTGTCGGTGGCCGTGGCGCCCAGGCAGAGTTCCGCCGCCACCGCCGCGGCCGAGCCGCCGGACGAGCCGCCCGGGGTCAGGTCGGCGTTGCCGCCCTGGGCGCGCCAGGGGTTCACCACCGGCCCCCAGGCCGAGGTCTCGTTGGACGAGCCCATGGCGAACTCGTCCATGTTGAGCTTGCCCAGCATGACCGCGCCGTCGCGCCACAGGTTGGAGGTGACGGTGCTCTCGTAGACGGGCTTGAAGCCGCGCAGGATCTTCGAAGCGGCGGTGGATTCCACGCCCTCGGTGCAGAACAGGTCCTTGATGCCCAGCGGCGCGCCGTCCAGCGGCCCCGCCTCGCCCTTGGCGCGGCGGGCGTCGGAGGCCCTGGCCATCTCCAGCGCCTTGTCCGGCGTGTTCACGACGAAGGCGTTCAGCGCGCTGGCCGCCTCGATGGCGCTGAGGTGGGCGTTGGTGATCTCTTCCGACGAGAAGGTCTTGGCGGCCAGCCCGTCGAGGGCGGCCTTCAGGGTGAGCCCGGTGAGGTCCGACATGGCTATTCCACAACCTTGGGCACGATGAAGAAGTCGCGGGCGGTCTTCGGGGCGTTGGCCAGCACCTTGGCCGGATCGCCGCCGTCGGTGACGACGTCGTCGCGCATGGGCAGGCTCATGGCCACCGAGGTGGTCATCGGCTCGACCCCGTTGGTGTCGACCTCGTTCAGCTGCTCGATCCAGGTCATGATGCCGGAGAGCTCCTTGGCGAGCGGCTCCAGCTTCTCTTCCGGCTCGGCGATGCGCGCCAGCCTCGCAACCTTGCGCACGGTCGCGGCGTCGATGGCCATGGGGCCCTCCTAAGTCAGAGGGCGTGGGTTAGCCGCGGCGGGGGCGCCTTTGCAAGCGATCCCCGCCGCTGGGCCGCGTTTAGGCGGCCGTGCGCGCGGTTCCGGCCGGCTGCCCGGTCGCCAGCCAGTAGGCGCAGTCCGGCCCCAGCTCGGCCAGGGCGCGGGCCTCGTAGGCGGCGCAGTCCTCGGCGGTCAGCACGTCGCGCCAGCGGCCGTTGACGCCCTTGTTGATGAAGGTCTGCGCCCCGCCGTCGAAGATCGCGCCGCCCAGGGGCGCCACGTTCTCGGCGTGCTGCTTCATGTAGTCGAACGAGCAGTGCTCCAGGATCGCCGGCCAGCGGTCCTCCGGGATGTCGCACCCCAGGAAGTCGGCGATGGCCCGCATCTCGCCCTCGGGATCGGCCTTCAGCGCGTTGAAGTGGACGAGGCGCACGTTGGGCAGTTCGCGGGCCGCCCACCAGGTGGCGATGTTCTCCCAGTAGGACCAGAACGGCTGCCCGTCGTTCTCCAGCCAGTGCAGGAAGTAGCGGCGGATGTCGGGATCGGGCCGCCCGATCGGCGGGCCCACCCGGCCTGGCGTCTCGTTCAGCAGCTCGTACCAGAGGTCGTTGGCGTTGGCGTGGTGGTTGTAAAGGCTCCACAGCACGTCGCGGCCGTCGCGGGCCACGTACAGATAGCGGGCCTTGGGCGAAAAGGTCAGGGCGTCCAGCGGCAGGTGGGTCTTGACGATCCGGCGGTGGGTCTGGGCCTCCAGCTGCGCCATCGTATCCGGCGGCATGATCCGCAGGTCGAGCCAGGGCGAGATGTCGTTGATCGGCACATCGGGCGCCCCGGCGAACACGAGCTGGCCCACGATCTGCTGGGTCCAGGTGGTGCCGGACTTCGCATAGGTGGCCACGATGACGTCGTCGTCGCGGAAGGCGAAGCGGTCCCAGATGGTGGAATCCATGTGGTGGTTGTGCAGGTCGCGGGTCTTGGTCGGCCAGATCGGGTGACGGTTCACCACGGCGTTCTCCTTCGTCGTTCGGACGACGCTGATACTCGGACGCGCCGAAGCGCCACAATGCGCGACTTCGCCGAGCGGGTGCGCGAAAACGCCGAGGGGGCCGATGCATCCGGGTTTCGTGCTAGGAGGCGCCGCATGGCCGTCGTCGATCTCTTGGACCTCCCCGCCCTCCTGCCCCGCTATGCGGCCGTGGTGGGGCTCGACCTCGGCGAGAAGACCATCGGCGTGGCCGTGTCGGACGCCGGGCGCTCGATCGCCAGCCCCCTGCAGCTCATCCGCAAGACCAAGTTCACGGACGATGCGAACGCCCTGTTCAAGCTGATGGAGAGCCGCGAGGCCCAGGCCATCGTCATCGGCCTGCCGGTGAACATGGACGGAACCGAGGGGGCGCGGGCGCAGTCCTGTCGCGCCTTCGCCCGCAACGTGCTGCGCCTCAAGGACCTGCCCATCGCGTTCTGGGACGAGCGGATGAGCTCGATGGCGGTGAACCGCATGCTGATCGACGAGGCGGACACCACCCGCGCCCGCCGCGCCGAGGTGGTCGACAAGGCCGCCGCCGCCTGGATCCTCCAGGGGGCGCTGGACCGGTTGCGCAACGCCGCCTGATCCGCAGGCTCCTCCCCCGCGACGCGGGGGAGGTGGATTGCCGCGCAGCGGCGAGACGGAGGGGGCGCAAGGCAGCCCCCTCCACCACTTCGTGGTCCCCCTCCCCCTTCCTCTTCGGGACGGGGACGGCGCGATCAGAGCCCGCCGGCGAAGAGGTCCGGCTTGCCGATCGGGACGCCCTTGTGGCGCAGGATCCCGTAGGCGGTGGAGAGGTGGAAGTAGAAGTTGGTCGTGGCGAAGCTGGAGAGCCACTGGCCCGCCGGAAGCGTCGGCTCGAACTGGCCGAGGTTGAACGTGATGGGAACCTGGTCGCGCCCCTCGAACTGCTCGGCTTTCAGGCCGGCCAGATAGGCCTTGGCTTCGGCGATGGCGGCCTTGTAGCCCGCCAGGTCGAGGTTCTCCGGAACGTCCGCCGGAACCGGCAGGCCGGCTGCGCGCGCCGGCCACTGGCGGGCGAAGTTGAGAACGACGTTTGCCTGGAACCGCAGCGGATTCATGTCGTCGATCAGCCGCCAGTCCAGCATGTCGCCCTCAGAGACGCCCTGGGACGCGGCGAAGGCGGCGCCCTTGGTGAGCAGGTTCTCGAGCGTGCCGAGCCCCTTGGAATAGAGCTCGACGAAGGTGAACAGGCAGACGGTCATCGGTTTCCCCCGGGAGTGGTTCGCCTGGATGTAGGGACCGGCGGCACAGCTTCGCAACGGCGCAGGCCGAGGAAGTTGGGGATCGGGCGTTGCGCTCGCTTCCCTTGCCGCCCGCGCCGCTCTAAGACCGCGCTTTAATGAGCGCCGCGCCCCCCGGTCTGAACGAGGTCCTGCAGCGGACCTTCTCGTTCCCCAAACGCCACTTCCTGTCCGCCACCGACCTCAACGAAGTCGAGGTCGCGAACCTGCTGGATCTCGCGGACGGATTCGTCAGCCTGAACCGGCAGACCTCGAAGAAGCTGGACCTGCTCAAGGGCAGGACGCTGATGAACCTGTTCTTCGAGAATTCCACCCGCACCCAGAGCTCGTTCGAGCTGGCCGGAAAGCGGCTGGGCGCCGACGTGGTCAACATGAGCCCGCGGTCCTCGTCGATCTCCAAGGGCGAGACCCTGATCGACACGGCCGTGACGCTTAACGCCATGCAGCCCGACCTGCTGGTCGTGCGCCACGCCTCGTCGGGCGCGGCGTCGCTGCTCTCGCAGAAGGTGGGCTGCTCGGTGATCAACGCCGGCGACGGCCAGCACGAGCACCCGACCCAGGCGCTGCTGGACGCGCTCTCGATGCGCCGGGCGTTCGGCTACATCTCCGGGCTGAAGGTGGCGATCTGCGGGGATGTCCTGCACAGCCGCGTGGCGCGGTCCAACATCGCCCTGCTGCAGATGCTGGGCGCCCACGTGCGCCTGGTCGGGCCGCCGACTTTGATCCCGCCGTCCGCGGACCGCTGGAACGTCGAGGTCTTCCACGACATGCGCAAGGGCATCGCCGGCTGCGACGTGGTGATGATGCTGCGCCTGCAACTGGAGCGGATGGACGGGGTCATGGCGCCGTCACAGCGCGAGTATTTCCGCTTCTTCGGCCTGGACCGCGAGAAACTGGCCTTCGCCGCGCCGCACGTGCGGGTGATGCACCCGGGTCCCATGAACCGCGGCGTCGAGATCGACTCGGAGGTCGCCGACGACCTCTCAGTCAGCCTGATCCAGGACCAGGTGGAGATGGGCGTCGCCGCCCGCATGGCGGTGCTGACCTCGCTGGCCGCGCGCCTGGAGAACGACCGCTGATGCGCCCCGTCGCCTTCACCAACGCCCGTATCGTCGACCCGGCGAGCGGCTATGACGGTCCCGGCGCCATCATCGTCACCGAAGGCGTCATCGCCGACGTGGTCCGCGGCGGCGGGCTCGGCGCCCTGTCGGCCGACGTCGAGGTGGTGGACGCCGGCGGCGCCCTCCTGATCCCGGGCCTGATCGACGTCCGGGTAAAGACCGGCGAGCCGGGGGCCGAGCCCAAGGAGACGCTGAAGTCCGCCGCCATGGCCGCCGCGGCCGGCGGCGTGACCACCATGGTCGTCCAGCCCGACACCCACCCGGTGATGGACGAGCCGTCGGTGGTCGATTTCATCCTGCGCCGGGCCCGGGACATCGAGCTGGTGCACGTCTACCCCGCGGGCGCCGCCACGAAGGGCTGCGAAGGCAAGCGAATGGCCGAGATCGGCCTGATGCACGAGGCGGGCTGCCTCTATGTGACCGACGCCGACCGGCCGATCGTGGATTCGAAGGTGTTCCAGCGGGTCCTGATGTACGCCAAGGCGTTCGACACGCCGGTCGCGCACCGGCCCGTGGACCCGTGGCTGTCGGCCGGCGCGGCCGCGACGTCGGGCGAGTTCGCCGCGCGCATGGGCCTGCCCAGCGTTCCGGCCGTCGCCGAGAAGATCATGCTGGAGCGCGACCTGGCGCTGGCCGAGCTGACCGGCGCGCGGCTGATCGTCGACCAGATCACGACAGCGGCGGCCCTGGAGAGCCTGAAGCGGGCCAAGGACCGCGGCCTCGCGGTCACGGCGACGACCTCGATCAATCACCTGTCGTTCAACGAGATCGACATCGGCGACTACCGCACGTTCTGCAAGCTGGACCCGCCGTTGCGGTCGGAGGACGACCGCCAGGCGGTGATCGAGGCGGTGGCCTCGGGCCTGATCCAGGTGGTGGTCTCGGCGCACGCGCCGGCCCCGGCCGAGGACAAGCGCCTGCCCTACGACGAGGCCGCGCCGGGCGCCGTGGGATTGCAGACCCTGTTGGCCGCTCTGCTCGCCTTCCACCACGAAGGCCGGATCCCCCTGATCGACCTGATCCGCACCGTGACCGTCGCGCCGGCGGACCTGCTGGGGCTGCAGGCCGGCCGGATCGCCAAGGGCGCGCCGGCGGACCTGGTGCTGTGCGACCTCGACGCGCCGGTTCGGATCGACGCCGACAAGCTGGTGTCGAAGTCCAAGAACTCCCCCTTCGACGGCCGCCGGCTGCAGGGAAAGGTTCTGCGGACGGTCGTGGACGGCCGGACGGTCTACGCGGCTTAGCGCCCGGTCAGGCGGCCTCCAGAACCTCCAGCGGCAACAACGACGGCACGTGCAGCCGGCTCAGGATGCGGCCCTCCAGCGGGATCAGGGCGTCGACAAACGCTTCCCCGGGGCCGTTGTCGTAACGGGGCGGCGGCTGGAGCTGGTCCATCGGCAGGATCATCGTCTCCTGCACGGCGTCGACCAGGAGGCCCGCCGGGCGGTCCTCGTGATGGACCACCACGATGACGTGCCGTCCCGACGCCTCGGTCTTGCCCAGTCCCAGCCGGGCCCGCAGGTCCAGGACCGGCATCACCGCGCCGCGGAGGTTGATCACCCCCAGGACGAAGTCCGGCGCCTGGGGCAGCGGGGTGGAGGCGGTGAACCCGCGGATCTCGCGCACGGAGCGGATGTCGATGCAGAAGTCCGCCCCGGCCACTTCGAGCAGGATCAGCTCGACGGCGCCGTGCGTGTCGAACGCGGCCGACATCAGAATTCGCTCCAGTCGCTGGCGCCGCCGCCGCCCACCGCGACGCGCAGCTTGTGCTGCAGGCCTGCGGCGTCGTTCTGGGTGCGCGCGGGGGGCGTCCGCGCCGGGGCTGCCCGGGCCGCGGCCGGCGCCTGCTCGCCCACCTCGAACCGCTCCACCAGCTGGGCCAGTTCGACGGCCTCGCGCTTGAGCTGGGCCGCCGCGGCCGTGGCCTCCTCCACCATCGCGGCGTTCTGCTGGGTCACCTGGTCCATCTGGTTCACGGCAGTGTTCACCTGACCGAGCCCCGTGGATTGCTCCTGAGCCGACTGGGCGATCTCGGACACCAGGCCATCGATGCTGGCGACCCGCTCGACGATGGCGGTCAGCGCCTGGCCGGTGTCGGTCACCAGCTTCACGCCGCGGTCGACCTGGGCGCCGGACGAGGAGATCAGGGTCTTGATCTCCTTCGCCGCCTCGGCCGAGCGCTGGGCCAGAGCCCGCACTTCCTGCGCGACCACCGCGAAGCCCTTGCCAGCCTCTCCGGCGCGGGCGGCCTCGACCCCGGCGTTCAGCGCCAGCAGGTTGGTCTGGAAGGCGATCTCGTCGATCACCCCGATGATGTTCGAGATCTTGGCCGAGCTCTGCTGGATGTCGTGGATGGCGGACACCGCCTCGCGCACCACCTCGCCGGAGCGCTCCGCTTCGGTCCGGGCGCCGGACGCGACGGCCGAGGCTTCCTTCGCGCCCTCGGCGCTCCGCTTCACCGTGGCGGTGATCTCGTCCAGCGCCGCGGCGGTCTCCTCCAGGCTCGCCGCCTGCTGCTCCGTGCGCCGCGACAGGTCGTCGGACGCCGAGGAGATCTCGTCCGCGCCGCTGCGGATGGCGCCGGTCGTGTGCAGGACCGAGCCCATCGCCGAGCGCAGGCTGGACGTGGCGCTGTTGAAGTCTTCCTTGATCCGGGCATAGGCGCCCTGGAAGTCAGCAGTGATCGTCGCCGTCAGGTCCCCAAGCGAGAGGCGCTTCAGCCCGTCGGCCAGGATGGAGACGACCTCGTTCTGCTCCTTCTCGGTCGCCGCGCGGGCGGCGTCGTTCTGCATCCGCTCATGTTCGGTCGCGGTGATGTCGGTGGCGAACTTCACCACCCGGACAGGCTTGCCCGCGGCGTCCAGGATCGGGTTGTACGAAGCCTGGATCCAGACCTCGCGCCCGCCCTTGCCGATACGGCGGAACTTGGCGGCGACGAACTCGCCGCGGTTCAGCGTCTGCCAGAACTCGCGATAGGCCGGGCTGCCCGCCTCCTGCGGGTCGACGAACATCGCGTGCTTGCGCCCGGCGACGTCGCTCTCGACATAGCCCAGGGTGTCCAGGAAGTTCTTGTTGGCGCGGACGATCGTGCCGTCGAGCTCGAACTCGATCACGGCCTGCGAACGCTCGATGGCCGCGACCATGCCTTCCAGGCTGCGAACATGAGCATCCGCCGCCTTGGCGCCCGAGGCGCCGCCGAACAGTTTCATCACCAAACCCTTGCTGCAGACTCCCGCCGCAGCGGGAATGACGTTGTTCGGCGAACGAGTGGCTCAACCACCCTTAACTTTGTATAAGTTGTGAGAATACCTACCCCATTATGGGTACGTCGGCGGATATACAGATTATCGTGACACCCTGAGGTATATCGAATGGTATAGGCGCAACTATACCAAAGTCTTATACTCGCCCGGATTGCGCGCCCCTCCCCCGCAACCGGCAGCTGCCCTAGCCCCATAGTTCATCTTTTGTTCTTGAACAGGTCGCAGGGGGTCTGTATGGCCCGTGGAGACCGACGCTGACGCGGACGGCGAGCCACGCTAGGACTCAAGGCGATTGGGAGGGTCCATGTCAGAGTCCTTGAACGCCGTGATGATCGGAGCCGCCCTGGCCGGCGGCTATCTGCTGGGATCGATCCCGTTCGGCGTGATCGCCACGCGGCTGGGCGGCGCGGGCGATGTGCGGACGATCGGATCCGGCAACATCGGGGCGACGAACGTCCTGCGCACCGGCCGCAAGGATCTGGCGCTGTTGACGCTGCTGGGCGACGGGGGCAAGGGCGCGGTGGCCGTGCTGCTGGCCTGGCTGGCGACCCGCGACGGGACGGCGGAACAGCAGGCCGTGCTGACGTCGTTGGCGGCCGGGGCAGCGTTCCTGGGGCACCTGTTTCCCGTCTGGCTAGGCTTCAAGGGCGGCAAGGGCGTCTCGACCTTCTTCGGCACCATGCTGGCGGCGGCCTGGCCCGTCGGGCTGGCGGCGGCGGCGACCTGGCTGATCGTCGCCTTCCTCTTCCGGATGTCTTCCCTGGCCGCCTTGGTGGCGGTGGCCGTGGCCCCCCTGGTGGCCCTGCTGCTCGGCCGCCCCGGGGCGATCGCGCTGCTGGCGCTGTTCATGGCGCTGCTGGTCTATGTGCGCCACGCCGAGAACATCCGGCGGCTGCTGAAGGGCCAGGAGCCCCGCATCGGCGCCGCCAAGGGATCCACGGAGAGCGCCCAAGGGTGACCCGTCAGCTCACCGACGCCCAGCGGCGCGACTGGCTGCGGCTGGCGCGGACGGAGAACGTGGGCGCCGTCACCTTCGACCAGCTCATCGGACGGTTCGGCGAGGCCTCGCTGGCGCTGGCCGCCCTCCCCGACCTGGCCCGCCGCGGCGGCCGGGCGGCCGGCATCCGGATCGCGAACGCGGCGGAGGCGGATCGGGAGCTGGCGGACGGCGCGGCGCTCGGCGCCCGCCTGATCGCATCCTGCGAGCCGGACTTTCCCCAGGCCCTCGCAGCGCTCGACCCACCCCCGCCGCTCATCTGGGTGCGGGGCGATCCCGGCCTCCTGGACCGCAAGGTCGTGGCCATCGTCGGCGCGCGGGTCGCCTCGGCCGCCGGCCAACGGTTCGCCCGCGGCCTGGCCGCCGACCTCGGACAGGCCGGCCATGTGGTGGCCTCGGGCCTGGCGCGGGGCATCGACGGTGCGGCGCACGAGGGCTCGCTGCCCACCGGGACGATCGCCGTCCTGGGCGGCGGCATCGACGACATCTATCCGCCGGAGCACCGCGATCTCTACGCCCGGATCGTCGAGCAGGGCTGCGTGGTGTCCGAGAACCAGCCGGGCCGCACCGCCGTCGCCCGCGACTTCCCGCGCCGCAACCGGATCATCGCCGGCCTGTCCCGCGCCGTCGTGGTGGTCGAGGCCGAGTTCCGCTCCGGCTCGCTGATCACAGCGCGACTGGCCAACGAGCAGGGCCGCGAGGTGCTGGCGGTGCCAGGCTCCCCCCTCGACCCGCGGGCCCGGGGGACCAACGACCTGATCCGCCAGGGCGCGGCGATCTGCGAGGGCGTCGAGGACGTGCTGCGGGCGCTGGAGGGCCTTACCGGCCTGCGCGAGCCGGAGCCTGCGCCTTTCCAGCCGGCGCCGGTCGAGGCCGATGACGGGCTGCGCGAGCGGCTGGCCGACCTCCTCTCCCCGACCCCTGTTTCCCGGGACGAGCTGATCCGCGCCGCGGCGGCCCCGGCCCCGGCCGTATTCGCCGCCCTGATGGAGCTCACCCTCGCCGGCCGGGCCGATTTGTTGCCGGGCGGGATGGTGGTGAAAGGAATAGCCCCTTAAGGGGCTGGCTTGACCGCGCGGTCGTGGCCCGTTGACAGGCCTGCAAGACCACCCCCACCTTCCGCGCTCTTTTGGATCAGACACACCCTAGATGAAGCTCGTCATCGTCGAGAGCCCCGCCAAGGCCAAGACCATCAACAAGTACCTTGGCTCCGACTTCAAGGTGCTCGCCTCCTACGGCCACGTCCGCGACCTGCCCGCGAAGGACGGTTCGGTGCGCCCGGACGAGGACTTCGACATGTCGTGGGAAGTCGACGGCAAGGCGGCCAAGCGCCTCTCCGAGATCGCCGACGCGGCGAAGTCGGCCGACCGCCTGTTCCTGGCCACCGACCCGGACCGCGAGGGCGAAGCCATCTCGTGGCACGTGATGGAGGTGCTGAACAAGAAGCGCGGCCTGAAGGACATGCCGGTCCAGCGCGTGGTGTTCAACGCCATCACCAAGGCCGCCGTCACCGAGGCCATGGCCAATCCGCGCGACCTCGACATGGAGCTGGTGGAGGCCTACCTGGCCCGCCGGGCGCTGGACTATCTGGTGGGCTTCACCCTCTCGCCGGTGCTCTGGCGCAAGCTGCCGGGGGCGAAGTCCGCCGGCCGCGTGCAGTCCGTAGCCCTGCGCATCATCGTCGACCGCGAACTTGAGATCGAGCGCTTCAAGACCCAGGAATACTGGACCGTCGAGGCCGAGGTCTCCGCCGGCAGCGATCCCTTCACCGCCCGCCTGGTGAAGCACGAGGGCAAGCGTCTCACCAAGTTCGACCTGGCCAACGAGACGAGCGCGTTTGCCGCCCGCGACGCGGTCAAGGCCGCGACGTTCAAGGTGGCGGCCCTCGAGCGGAAGCCCGGCCGTAGGTCCCCGCCCCCGCCCTTCACCACCTCCAGCCTGCAGCAGGAGGCGGCGCGCAAGCTCGGCTTCAACGCCCAGCGGACGATGCAGACGGCCCAGAAGCTGTACGAGGGCATCGACATCGGCGGCGAGACCGTGGGTCTCATCACCTACATGCGGACCGACGGCGTGCAGACCGCGCCCGAGGCGCTGGACGAAGCCCGCGGCGTGATCGGCGGCCTCTATGGCAAGGAATATGTGCCGGAGAAGCCGCGCTTCTATTCCAGCAAGGCCAAGAACGCCCAGGAGGCCCACGAGGCGATCCGCCCGACCAGCCTGGCCCGCAACCCCGGCAAGCTGCGCCTGGAGGGAGACCTCGGCCGCCTCTACGAGCTGATATGGAAGCGGATGATCGCCTCGCAGATGGAGAGCGCCCGCATCGAGCGGACGACCATCGATCTCGAGAGCGCCGACGGCAAGACCGGGCTGCGCGCCACCGGCCAGGTGGTGACCTTCCCCGGCTACCTCGCCGTCTACGAAGAAGGCCAGGACGATCCCGAGGACGAGGAAGGCGGCCGCCTGCCGCAGGTGGCCGAAGGCGCCGACGCCAAGGTGCGCTCGGCCAAGGCCGACCAGCACTTCACCGAGCCGCCGCCGCGCTATTCCGAAGCCAGCCTAGTCAAGAAGCTGGAGGAGCTGGGCATCGGCCGGCCCTCGACCTACGCCTCGATCCTGACGGTGCTGCGCGACCGCGCCTATGTGCGGATGGAGAAGCAGCGGTTCGTGCCCGAGGACAAGGGCCGCCTGCTGATCGGCTTCCTGGAAGAGTATTTCGCCCGCTATGTGGAGTACGACTTCACGGCCGGCCTGGAGGAACGCCTCGACCTCGTCTCGGCCGGCGACCTGGACTGGAAGGTCCTGCTCCGCGAGTTCTGGAACGACTTCAACGCCAAGATCGGCGAGACGGCCGAACTGCGCATGAGCGACGTGCTGACCGCGCTCGACAAGACGCTGGGCCCGCACCTGTTCCCGGAAAAGCCCGACGGCAGTGACCCGCGCGCCTGCCCGGTCTGCAACACCGGCCGCATGGGTCTGAAGAGCAGCAAGTACGGGCCGTTCCTGGGCTGCTCGAACTATCCGGAATGCCGCCACACCCGACCGCTGACGGTGGCCGAAGAGGGGGAGGACGGCGCGACCGGCGACCGGGAGCTGGGGATCGACCCGGTGACCGGCGAGACCGTGTTCCTGAAGACCGGCCGCTTCGGCGTCTACGTCCAGCTCGGCGAAGGCGAGAAGCCCAAGCGGTCCAGCTTGCCCAAGGGCTGGTCGGCGCCCGACATGGACCTGGAAAAGGGCCTGCGCCTGCTGCGCCTGCCGCGCGAGGTGGGCAAGCACCCGGAGGACGGCAAGCCTATCCTGGCGGGCATCGGCCGCTTCGGCCCGTTCGTGCTGCACGAAGGCACCTACGCCAACCTGCCGACGGCGGACGAGGTCTTCGACGTGGGCGTGAACCGCGCCGTCGACCTGATCGCCACGAAGCGGGCCGGTCGCCGAGGCGGGGCAGAGGCGGCGGCGCTGAAGGAGCTGGGCGCCCACCCGGTGGACGGCCAGCCGATCCGCGTGCTGTCCGGCCGCTATGGCCCCTACATCAAGCACGGCTCGACCAACGCCAACGTCCCGCGCGGCGCCGATCCGCTGGAGGTGACGCTGGAACAGGCGGTCGCCCTGATCGCCGAACGCGAGGCCAAAGGCGGCGGCAAGAAGGCGAAGAAGCCGGCGGCCCGCGCCACGAAGGCCAAGGCGACCGACGGCGCGGCCAAGACCACGGCAAAGAAGGCGCCGGCCAAGAAGAAGGCCGCAGCCAAGAAGCCGGCCGCGAAGAAGGCGCCCGCCGCCGCGGCCATCACCGACGACGAGACGCCGTTCTAGGAACCGACCGCGAGTCCGGTGGCATGGGGCGCGAAGACCACTAAGGTCGACCCATGCCTACCGCGACCCTCAACGGCCTGAACTTCCACTACGAGCGTGCGGGCGAAGGCCCGCGACTGCTGTTCATCTCGGGCACCGGCGGCGACCTGCGGGTGCAGCCGAACGTCTTCGCCTCGCCGCTGGCGCGCGCGTTCGACCTGGTGGCCTACGACCAGCGGGGCCTGGGGCGGACGGACAAGCCCGACGTCCCCTATTCCATGGCCGACTATGCGGACGACGCCGCGGCGCTGCTGGACCACGTGGGCTGGGAGGAGGCCCTGGTGCTGGGCGTCTCCTTCGGTGGGATGGTGGCGCAGGAGCTTGTGCTGCGGCATCCGTCGCGGGTGACGCGGCTGGTGCTCGCCTGCACCTCGCCGGGAGGCGAAGGCGGCGCCTCGTACCCCTTCCACGAGATCGAGGACCTGAAGGGCGAGGCCCGCGCCCATCACCTGATCCCGATCAGCGACACGCGCCGGGACGCCACCTGGGCGGCCGCCCACGCGGGGGAGTACGCGAAGCTGATCGAGCTCACGGCGGCCGACCCGTTCGCGGGCGAGCCCGGGCGGGCCGAGGGCGCGCATCGCCAACTCGAGGCGCGGGCCAAGCACGACACCTGGGATCGGCTTCCGGACATCGCCTGTCCCGTCCTGGTGGCCGGGGGTCGCTACGACGGCATCGCCCTGCCCGAAACGCTGGAGAAGATGGCGGGTCGGATCCCGGGCGCGGAGCTGCGCTTCTTCGACGGCGGCCACCTGTTCATGTTGCAGGACCGCGCCGCGTACCCGGCCATGATCGCCTTCCTGAAGGCCTAGTCCGCCGCCAGTTCCAGGATCTCGACGATATCCTGCGGCCCGGTGATGGGGCGGGGGCTGAAGCGCACGCCCCCGTCGTGCATGGTGTGCTCGGCAATGGCCTGGAAGTCCTTGCGGAGGATGCCGATGCTCTTGAGGTCGTTCGGCAGGTCAAGGCCGTCGGCGAGCCGGCGCACCGCGTCGGCGGCCGAGCCCTGATACCCCAGAAGGCTGCTGATCAGGGCTTGCGGCGCGAGGGCGGCGTCATGGGTCCAGGCCAGCACCGCGGGCAGGATCACGCACGAGGTGATCCCGTGCGGGACCCCATAACTCCCGCCGAGAGTGTGGCCGATGGCGTGGCTGGGCCCCATGCCGCGGCCCGATCCCACACCGCTGATGGCCAGCCACATGCCGAACTGGCACTCCATCCGGGCGCCGAGGTCTTCGGGATCGGCATGGCTGGCGGTGAGCCCGCGCGCGAGGCGCTTCAGTCCCTCGGCGGCCAGGACGTCGGCGTAGGGCGCGCGCACCGGATGGCAGAGCTGTTCGACCGCATGGTCCACCGCCTTCATGCCGGTGGAGCCCCACAGCCGCGGCGGCGTCGCCAGGGTCATGGCCGGATCCAGCACCACCGCCCGCGGCGCCAGCATGGGATGGGTGTAGCCCTCCTTCACGCGGCGGGCCGGATCGCTGACGCCGGCAAAGGGCGTGAACTCGGCGGCGGACAGGGTGGTCGGAATTGCGATGAAGCGGAGGCCGGGCGAAACCTTGGCCACCTCAACGCGGTCGGGCCCGCGGCCGGCCCGGTAGGCGTCGAGCTCCTCCGCACGCTCCAGCCCGGCCCAGAGGCAGAGCTGCATCACCTTGGTGGCGTCGATCACCGATCCGCCGCCCAAGGCCACGATGAGGTCGGCGGCGGTCCGGCGGGCTTCCGCCGCGCCGGCGATCACGCCCTCGCGCGGCGAGTGGGCGCCGATTTCGCTGAACAGGCCCACGCAAAGATCGCCAAGGTCCGCCGCCAACTCGGCGGCCACGCCATCCCTCAGCGAGCGGGTCGTGGTCAGCAGAATGCGGCGGGCGCCCCAGGCTTTCGCCAGCTCGCGCACCACCTCCACGGCGGGCCGGCCGTAGACGACCTGGTCCTGGCCTGGGAACCTATGCGCGCCGGCGAGCATCTTCCGTTCCTCCGCTGAGCCGCCAAAGGTGCTAAGCACGACCAATGGCCCGATCCAAGATGCCGAAGTCGACCCGCTTTGCGAAAGGCGTGCCCGACCGCGAAACCCTGCTGAAGTTCATCCGCGAGAGCGGCGAGACCGACAAGGCCGCGATCGCGCGGGCGTTCGGCCTCAAGGGCGAGGACCGCCGGGTGCTGCGCAGCCTCCTGCAGACGATGGAGGCCGAGGGCGCCCTGGGCAAGCGCGGGCGCAAGGGCTTCGCCGAGGCCGGCGCCCTGCCCGAAGTGGGCGTGGCGGACGTAGCCGAGCGCACCACTGACGGCGACCTCCTGGTGCGACTGACCCGTGGCGAGGACGCGCCTCTCGTGCCGCTGGCGCCTGGCGGCGACGCGCGCGGCGGGGCTCCCGGCCTGGGCGACCGCCTGCTGGTGCGGTTCGTCACGCTGGAGAACGGCGAGACCGAGGCGCGGCTGATCAAGCGGCTGGGCCAGAGCGCGCACCGTATCCTGGGCGTGGTCCGCAAGGTGCGCCGCGAGATCCGGGTGGAGCCTGTCGATCGCAAGTCGAAGGACACCCTGCTCCTCCCCGATGGCGAGGACGTCCGGGACGGCGACCTGGTGCTGGCGCAGGTGGAGCCGCACGGCCCGCGATACGGCCCCAAGCGAGGCAAGCTGCTGGAGGTGGTCGGGCGCGAGGACGAGCCGCGCGCCTATTCGATCATCGCCATCCACGCCCACGGCATCCCCACCGGCTTCTCGGAAGGCGCCGAGGCCGAGGCGGAGGCCGCACAGCCGCCCACGCTCGGGGGGCGAGAGGATCTGCGCGAGATCCCGCTGATCACCATCGACCCGCAGGACGCCCGCGACCACGACGATGCGGTCTATGCCGAGCCGGACGACGACCCCAAGAACCCTGGCGGCTGGGTCTGCTGGGTCGCCATCGCCGACGTGGCCGCCTATGTGCGGCCGGGCTCGGAGCTGGACCGCATCGCGCGGGACAAGGGCAACAGCGTCTATTTCCCCGATCGGGTCGAGCCGATGCTGCCCGAGCGGCTGTCGAACGGCCTCTGTTCCCTGCGCGAGGGCGAGAACCGCGCGACCATGGCCGTACGGATGGTGTTCGGGGCAGACGGCCGCAAGCGCAGCCACAGGTTCGTCCGCGGCCTGATGCGCTCGGCCGCCAAGCTCTCGTACGAACAGGCCCAGGCCGCCATCGACGGCCAGCCGGACGACAAGGCCGGCCCGCTGCTCGAACCCGTGCTGAAGCCCCTGTGGGCCGCCTATGCCTGCCTGAAGAAGGGCCGCGACGCCCGCTCGCCCCTGGCCATCGAGAGCCTGGAGCGGAAGATCAGCATCAACCGCGAGGGCGAGATCGCCCAGATCACGCCGCGCCCCAGCCTGGAGGCGCACAAGCTGATCGAGGAGTTCATGATCCAGGCCAACGTCAGCGCCGCCGAGACCTTGGAGCAGAAGAAAACGCCTCTGGTCTACCGGATCCACGACCAGCCCAGCCAGGAGAAGATCCAGGCGCTGGTGGACTTCCTGTCGACTCTCGGGCTGCCCTGGACCAAGGGCGAGGCGCCGCGCACCGAGCGCTTCAACCGCCTGCTGGAGGAAACCCGCGACGGGCCGCATGCCGACATCGTCAACGAGGTGGTCCTGCGCACGCAGATGCAGGCGGTCTATTCGACGGACAACATCGGCCACTACGGCCTGAACCTCGCCAAGTACGCCCACTTCACCTCGCCGATCCGCCGCTACGCCGACCTGATCGTCCACCGGGCGCTGGTGACGGCCCTGGGCCTGGGCAGCGACGGCCTGTCGGACCGGGACATCGCCACCATGAAGGACACGGCGGAGGTCATCACCTTCGCCGAACGCCGGGCCATGGCGGCGGAGCGCGACGCCACCGACCGCTACGTGGCCGCCTTCCTGGCCGACCGGGTGGGCGCGGAGTTCACGGGACGTATCACCGGCGTCACCCGCTTCGGCCTGTTCGTCCGCCTGGCCGAGACCGGCGCCGACGGCCTGGTGCCGATCTCCAAGCTGGGCGGCGAGTTCTTCATCCACGACGACCGCAGCCACGCTCTGGTGGGCGAGCGGTCCGGCGCGCGCTGGCCGCTGGGCATGACGGTGGAGGTTCGCCTCGAGGAGGCCACGCCCATCACCGGCGGGCTGCTGTTCGAGATGCTGAGCGAGCCTGCGCCCCCCGACAAGGCCGCCCCACGCCCCCGCCTGGGCATGCGAGCCCGCGGCGACCGGCGGCCCGGCGGCGGCGGCCCCGGAAAGCCCAAGAGCGGCCGCCCGCCCGGCATCCGCACCGGCCGCAAGAAAAAGATGGGCGGCAAGCGCCGCTGACACCGCTGCCCCGCCAGCGGCCTTCCGCCACGGCGCCCTTCCCTCGCCGCCCGGCGTGGCCATACAGTTGTTTCATGACGACGAACGGGCCGCCGAAATCCGAAGACGGGGTATCCAAGCCCGAGGGACCGCCCCGCGTGCCGGGCCAGCGGGCCGTGCGCCCGAAGAACGCGGCGACCGTGATGATCATCCGCCGGGACGCCGCCAAGCCGCGCGTCCTGATGGGCAAGCGCCACGGCGGGCACAGCTTCATGCCCGACCGCTGGGTGTTCCCGGGCGGCCGGATCGACCGGGCGGACTATCGCGCCCCTTACGCTACCGACCTGCGGCCCGACGTGGGCGGGCTCTTCGACCGTTACCTGCCCGCCGGACGCGGCCGGGCGCTGGCCCTGGCCGCCGTACGCGAGACGTGGGAGGAAGCGGGCCTGCTGCTGGCCCGGCCCGGCCAGGCGCGCGCCAGGGGCCCGTGGAGCACCTTCGCCGCCCAGGGCGTGCTGCCGGACCTGGAGGCCATGGACGTCGTCGCCCGGGCGATCACCCCGCCGGCCGTGGGCAAGCGGTTCGACACCTGGTTCCTGATGGCGGACGCCGAGCGGCTGACCAGCCTGGATCGCCAGCCGGACTGCGGCGAGTTGGAGGAGATCGACTGGGTCGACTTCGACGACGCCATGAGCCTGCCTCTGCCAACCGTCACGCGCCTGATGATCAAGGAGGCCGTGGCCCGGATGGAGGACCCCAGCCGCCCGAAGCCGTTCCTGCGGTACAAGGACCGCGGAATGCGGCCGACCAGCCTCTAGCCACCGGCCGCGCGGCGCCTATCTCTCGAAGATCTCATCGGGAGCGTTGCATGAAGTCCCTCGCCCTTGCCGCCATGGCCGCGGCGCTCGCCTCGCCCGCCGCGGCCCAGCCGGTGCAGCAGCTGCGGATCTACGAGATCTTCGACGGCAACAAGCAGGCTTTCCACGACCGGTTCCGCGACCACGGCGCGCGGATCATGGCTCGCCACGGCTTCAAGGTGCTGTCGATGTGGGACAGCCGCTTCGACGGGAAGACGGAGTTCGTCTACCTCCTGGAGTGGAAGGACGAGCCCACGATGAAGGCCGCTTGGGCCGCCTTCATGGCCGATCCGGAATGGGCGGAGATCAAGCGCGTGACCGGTGCGCAGCATGGCCGGCTGGTCGGCGCGATACAGGACCGGACCCTGCGGCTCACCGACTATTCGCCGACGCTCACCAGTCCTCCCGCCCGTTGACGTGCTTCACGGGCAGCGTCTCCCAGGACGTGTCCTCGAACAGCCGGGCGTTCACGGCGATCCTCGGGTTGTCGAAGTCGGGCTGGCCGCTCTCGAAGCCGGGCATCTCGGAGTGCGTCCCCATCCCGCAGACGGGGCAGTAGTGATGCTGCACGAGGTAGTCGCCCCACTGATAGGTCCAGACGCGGCTGGGCGCGGTGGCGAGCTTGAACTGCCCGGGCTTGTAGTAGGCGACCAGTCCGCCGCGGCGAACGCAGAACGAGCAGTTGCACGAGGTGAGCTCGGCCGGCATCTCGCCGACCTCGAACTGGATCGCACCGCAATGGCAGCGGCCTTTGACGGGCATCGGGCATACTCCGTGATGGCACGAAGGCCACCCTGGAACCCCCGTCCCGCCACCGCGGTGTCAGCAGGCGACCTAAGCGGTTGACTTACGCGCGCGGATTCGTATTTTCCGCGCCTCCTGAACACCCGCCGGCGGTGCGACTCCGTTTGGCCCCGCCCATTTCTTGCTTCTAGGATTCGAGCCATGGCGAAGCCCGCCTCCATCAAGATCCGCCTCAACTCGACGGCGGACACCGGCTACTTCTACGTGGCCAAGAAGAACGCCCGCACCAAGACCGAGAAGATGGTGGTGCGGAAGTACGACCCGGTCGTGCGCAAGCACGTCGAGTTCAAGGAAGGCAAGATCAAGTAGGCCATCCAAGCCTCTGATTTCGCATGAAGACGCCCGGCCTCACCGCCGGGCGTTTTTCGTTCCGGCGAGGGCGGTGACGAAGCCCAACATCGTCAGGCCGAACATGATTCCGATGATCAGCGTCAGGCGCTGTTCGCGCGCGCCCACGGCCGCGCCCTGCCTCAGCACCTCGTCGAAGTGGCCGAAGAACGACATCCAGAACATGGCGCAGGCAAAACCCCAGCCGGCCGTCAGCCAGTGCGCCGGGCCGCGGCGCAACACCAGCACGCCGCCGACCACGAGCAAGGTCGCGGCGACGTAGTCCACAACCCAGAACGGCCACCACTGCCAGTCGCCCCAGTTTCGGACAGCCTCCAGCACGGCCAGCGCCAAGCCGAAGACGACGGCCAACCACGCTGAAATCCGGATCAAGACGCCCTCCCCGTTTTACCTGAGCATAGGCTCGCAGGCTTGGCCGTAAAGCGGGCGACCGCCGGTTGACGGCCCCCCGGGACGGCGCGAGCATGGCGGATCGATAACCCGCGCCTTGCGGGTGTTCGCGGGGTACCGCCCCGCGGCGAACAGGTGGACGGCCCGACTTCCCAGCGAAGTTGCCGCCCGCCCGTTCTCCGCGGGGCGTTTCCTTTCAGGAGCCTCCGATGGAGCATCCCCGCACCGGCCTCACCGCGGATCAGGCCGAAACCTACGCCCGGGACGGCGTGGTGCGCCTTTCCGGACTGATCTCCGCCTCTGACATTGAGAGGATGCGGGATGCAGTCTGGCGCAAGCTGCACGCGCGACCAGGGCGGGCGGCCCGCCCGTCCAAGCTCACCGCGCGCGACGGCGAGTTCGATGCGATGGCCAGCCCCGCCATTCGCGGCCTGCTCGACGATCTTCTGAGCGAATGGGCCGAGCCGACGCGCTGGGGCTTGCCGCTGGTGGCCTTCCACACCGGCGAGGCGGTCTGGGACGTCCCACATGAAAACTGGCACATCGATCTCGGCGGGCTTCCCGGCGAATACGCCCTCGCGCGGTTCTTCGTGATCCTCGAGCCGTCGCGGCCGGGCGGCGGCGGCACCGGTTACGTCGCAGGCTCACACAGGCTCTTCGCGGCCATCGTCGAGCGTGAGGGCCGCCTCCGTTCGTCCGCCGAGGCTCGGCGCAGACTGATCGAGCGCGCGCCCTGGTTCGGCGAGCTATCGTCCACGCGCCCGGGCGAAGACCGTATCCAGCGCTTCATGCAAGAAGGGGCCGAGATCGACGGCGTCCGGGTCCGCGTGTGCGAGATGTTGGGCGATCCCGGTGATGTGATCGTCATGCATCCGCTGATGCTGCACGCGCCCATGCCGAACGTCCTGCCGACGCCCCGGATGATGCTGACGCAGTTCGTATACGGACGCCGCTAGGCCGCCGCGCGGGCGATGACGCGGTTGCGGCCGGCGGACTTGGCCTCGTAGACCGCCTCGTCGGCGCGCTTTAGCAGCGCGGTGGGGGTGTCGTCCGTGCCGGAGCTGGAGGCCACGCCGATGGAGATGGTCACCGACAGGAGTTCCTCGCCGCCCATGACGCGGAACGGCGCGCCGGCCGCGTGGAGGCGGATCCGCTCGGCGATGCGGCGGGCGTCCTCCAGGTCGGTATCGGGCATCACCACCACGAACTCCTCGCCGCCGTGGCGGACCGGCAGGTCGATGGCGCGGACGTTGGAGGCCAGGCGCACCGCGAACTCGGACAGCACCTCATCGCCCACGTCGTGGCCGAAGCTGTCGTTCACGCGCTTGAAGTGGTCGATGTCGATGACCAGCAAGGAGACGGGCTCGCCGCCCTGGTTCGCCCGGCGCATCAGCGCCTCGAGCTGGCCGGACATGTAGCGGCGGTTGTGCAGGCCGGTGAGCTGGTCGGTGACCGCCAGCTCCAGCGAATGATCTAGGTTGGAACGCAGGTAGTCGGTGTAGCGCTTGCGGCGGATCTGGGTCCGCACGCGGGCGGCCAGCTCGCCGGGATCGATCGGGCGTGCCAGGATGTCGTTGACGCCGATCTCCAGCGCCTTGACCGCCTTCTGCCGCTCGTCGAAGTCGGCGATGGCGAGGATCGGAAGGCTGCGGGTGGCCTCGTCCGAGCGCAGCTGGGCGGCGAAGCGCAGGCCGTCGAAGGCCTTGGCGTTGGCGTTGACGATGACGAGGTCGACCGGGCCGCGGGCGGTCAGCACCGCCTTGTAGGCCTCGCTCTCGACCACCGGGCGGTGCTCGACGGCCAGCTCGGCGGCGACGCGTTCGGCCTGGCGCACATTGTCGTCGACGATGAGGATACGCCCGCCCGATCCGCCCAGGCGCGAGGCGGCGCCGGCGATCACGCCCATGCGGCGACCCGAGGCCTCGCGGGCGCGAAGCTCGTCGATCACGGCCTTCAGGCGGGTCAGGCTGCGCACGCGGGCGAACAGCATGACGTCGTCGATGGGCTTGGTCAGGAAGTCGTCGGCCCCGGCCTCCAGGCCGGCGACGCGGTCGGCGCGGCCGTCGAGGGCGGTCACCAGCACCACCGGCACGTGGCGGGTCTCGGGGTCGTCCTTCAGCCGGCGGCAGACCTGGAAACCGTCCATGCCGGGCATCATCACGTCGAGCAGGATGATGTCGGGCTGTTCCGAGGCGGCGATGGCCAGGGCCGTCGGGCCATCGCTGGCGGTCAGGACCTCGTAGTACTCGGCCGAAAGCTTGGCCTCGAGCAGGCGCACGTTCGATTCGATGTCGTCGACGACCAGGATGCGCGCGGACATGGCTAGTTCAGCAGGCGCTTGATGGTGTCGAGGAAGTGGCTGACCGAGATGGGTTTGGAGATATAGGCCTCGCAGCCGCCCTCCCGGATCCGCTCTTCGTCCCCCTTCATGGCGAAGGCGGTGACCGCGACGACCGGGATGTGAGCCAGATCGTCGTCTTCCTTCAGCCACTTGGTGACCTCGAGGCCCGAGATCTCCGGCAACTGGATGTCCATGAGAATCAGGTCGGGGCGGTGCTCGCGCGCAAGCGACAGCGCCGCGAGCCCTTCACGGGTCTCGAGGGTCTCGTACCCCTGGGCTTCGAGCAGATCATGAAAGAGCTTCATGTTCAGCTCGTTATCCTCGACGATGAGGACCTTCTTGGCCATTGAGGACCCGACTGCTGGGGGCTCGGCCGAAGTCGGCCCTCCCACCCTTCCGGAGCTTATCGGGCCGGATATCCTTAAACTTCGTTATCCGCGCTGGAACAACGTTGGCCGAGCAACCTCACATCGTCGCCCCCAGCCTTGCTTCGCTGGGCCTGTCCACCGGGCGTCCCCTGGTGCTGGTCGACGTGGACGAAGTCCTGGGCCTCTTCATGCAGGGGTTCGGCGACTTCCTGACCGGGCATGGCCTGGAGATGCGGATCGAGCGGTTCGCGCTGTTCCAGAACATCTATCGTCCCGGGGCGACCGAGCACCTTCCGCTCGAGGACGGCAAGGCGCTGTTCGACGCCTTCTTCGCGACGCACTGCCACGAGATCGAGCCGGCGCCCGGCGGCATCGAGGCCCTGAACCGGCTCGCGCGGTCGGCCGAGATCCTGATTCTCTCCAACGCACCGGCCGAGGCCGAGCGGCTGCGGACACAGTGGCTGCGCAAGCATGGCCTGCCGCACCCGCTGATCCTCAACTCGGGACCGAAGGGTCCGATGGCGGCCGGCCTGGTGGCGCAGACGTCCCAGAGGACGGCCTTCGTCGACGACCTGCTGCCGAACCTCGACTCGGTGCAGGACCACTCGCCCGCCACGGCCACCTTCCAGCATGTGGCGGACCTGCGCCTGCGGCCCTTCGCGCCGCAGTCCGAGCGGCACCCGCGGATCGACGACTGGGCCGAGCTGGCCGACGCGATCGAGGCCGCGATCCGGTCTTAAGCCTTCTGCGCCAGCTTGCTGACCGTGGCCTCGTGATCGGCCTTGGTGATCCGGTACAGGGAGATCGCCAGAATCGCGCCGCCATAGAGCGCCGCCAGCACCACGACGTAGGACAGGCCCAGGCGCTCGATGACCTCCGGGGTGACCTGTCCCGGCTTCGCGCCATTGGGAAAGGCCACGAGCGCCAGGATCGCGCTGGAAATGAAGATGCCGACGCCCGACACGACCTTGGACACGAAGGCGCTGACCGAGAAGAACAGCCCCTCCGACCGGCGCCCCGTGCGCAGCTCCGAGTCCTCCACCACATCCGCCATCATCGATGAGATCAGGATCGAGGTGATGATCGTGGTGGCGGTGGCAAGGGCGCCGGCTGCGAACAGCAGCGGCATAAGCAGCGGATCACCGTTGGCCGGGAAGACCCCGAGCAGCCGCAGGATGATGGGGGTCGTGGCGAACGCCAGGGAACAGGCCTTCATGAGGCGGGCGGCGTCGCGCTTTCCGATGCCCTTCGAGACCGGCGGCGCGAAGATCAGGGCCAGGATCGCCGACAGGAAGTTGCTGGCCGCCAAGATCGCGATCTGGCCCGACGACAGCTGCCAAAGATAGGTGCCGAGATAGAGGTTGAGGGACAGGAAGAGGCCCTGGGCCATGGCGTTGAACAGCCCCGCGACGATCAGCATCAGGAACGACCGGTGGGCCACGGTCGCCGCCATCTCGCGGAACACCATCGGCAGCGAAACCTTCCGCTGCGGCGGCACGCGAAGGCGGGGGATATGGCGATGGGTGCCCGCCGCCGACACCAGGATCGCCACGAGCATCACCGCGGCCGCGGCCACGGAATAGGCCTGGTAGCCGTCGCGGTTGAGTTGGCCGACCGGGTTGTCCGCGGACGGCCGCAGGAAGACCTGCAGCGCCAGGATGGTCATTCCGACGCCGCCGAACCACCCGAAGAACTGGCGGTAGGCGAAGACGCGGGTGCGTTCGTGATAGTCCTGGGTCAGCTCGGGCGCGAGCGCCGAGGACGGGATCTCGTACATCGTGATGAAGCTGCGGATCACCATGGCCACCACGACCAGGTAGGCGAACAGCAGCGACGGCGGCAGGTCCGGCGGGTTCCAGAGCAGGACGTAGGACAGGGCCACCGGCACGGCCGCGGCGTACATGAACGGGTGCCGCCGGCCCCAGCGCGATCGCCAGTTGTCCGACACCTGGCCCATGATCGGGTCGAGCACCGAGTCCACCATCAGTGCGATCATGATCGCCGCGCCGACCGTCGCCGCGGGGAGCCCGATCACCTGATTGTAGAAGATGAGCAAGAGCGACGAGAAGCCCTGGTCCTTCACCCCGAACGCCACCGTCCCGAATCCGTAGAAGAGTTTGGTCGACAGCCCCAGCTTCGGCGAGGCGGCCGGGGCTCCGGCCCCCTCGGCTTTCGACGCGGTCATGGTTGCTTCTCCTGCGGCGCGCCGCATCTCAGCGGACGCTACCCAACGCCTTTAACGTACAGTGTAAACTTTTGCAGCCGGAAGACCCTTTCTCGCTGGAGGCGTTGGCGCTGAGGGAACGGCCGTTGCGCCGATCGACGCTTCGGCGCAGACCCGTGAGCCTGTGGAACAAATCGGGTATTCAGGGTCGATGATCCGCATCGGCGTCGATATCGGGGGCACCAAGATCGAAGCGGCGGCGCTGGACGCCGACGGGCGGTTCCAGGCGCGCGTCCGCGGCGCCACGCCGCCCGCCTACGAGGACCGGCTGGAAGCGACCCGCGAGATCGTGGCCGAGGCCGAGCGGCAGGCGGGTGTCGCGGTGACCCGTGTGGGTGTGGGCGGGCCAGGATCGCCTTCGCCGGCCACCGGCCTGATGCGCAACTCGAACTCCACGGTCCTCAATGACCGGCCCTTCCCCACCGACCTCCAGCGGGTTCTGGGCCGTGCCGTCCGCTACGCCAACGACGCGAACTGCCTGGCGCTGTCCGAAGCGCGGGACGGGGCGGCCGCGGGCAAAGGCGTGGTCTTCGCGGTGATCGTCGGCACGGGCTGTGGCGGCGGGATCGCGGTGGACGGGCGTCTGGTGGAGGGGCGCAACCTCGTCGCCGGGGAATGGGGCCACACGCCCCTGCCCTGGCCGCGGCCGGAGGAGATCCCCGGAATCCCTTGCTGGTGCGGGCGCGTGAACTGCCTGGAGCTCTGGCTCAGCGGAACGGGCTTCGCACGCGATGCCGGGCGTCCTGCAGAGGCCGTGATCGCCGAACCGGACGCCGCGGGCGCTGCGGCGCTGGAGCGCTACATCGACCGGCTGGGCCGCGCGCTGGGCGTGGTCTGCGACATCCTCGATCCCGACGTGATTGTCCTGGGCGGCGGCCTGTCGAACCTGGACACCCTCTACCCGCGGCTGCCCGCCGCGATCGCCCCGCACGTCTTCTCCGACGTCTTCGAGACCCCCGTCCGCCGGGCGCTGCATGGGGATTCCTCCGGGGTCCGGGGAGCGGCCTGGCTGTGGCCCCTGGAATGAAGGCGTTCTGCCGCGACTGCTTCTGGCAGGGCGAGGAGCCGGTGCGGCGCTGCCCGGACTGCGCCTCCCCGCGGATCGTCAGCCATCCGGAACTGAGCCGACTGTCCATCGCGCACATGGACTGCGACGCCTTCTACGCCAGCGTCGAGAAGCGCGACCGGCCGGAGCTGCGCGACGTGCCGGTGATCGTGGGCGGCGGGAAGCGCGGCGTGGTGACGACCTGCTGCTACATCGCGCGCATCAAGGGCGTTCGCTCGGCCATGCCGATGTTCAAGGCGCTGAAGGCCTGCCCGGAGGCGGTGATCGTCAAGCCGGACTTCACCAAGTACCGCGCGGAGTCGAAGCGGATCCTCGGCATGGCCGCCGAGCTGACCCCGCTCATCCAGAACCTCAGCCTGGACGAGGCCTGGATGGACCTGTCCGGCACCGAGCGCCTGCACGGCGCGCCGCCGGCGATCACGCTCGCGAAGCTGCAGGCGCGGATCGAGGCCGAGACCGGCCTGACCGTCTCCATCGGCCTGGCCGTGAACAAGTTCCTGGCCAAGGTGGCGTCCGACCTCGACAAGCCGCGTGGGTTCTCGGTGATCGGCCACGAGGCGCAGACCTTCCTGGCCGGCAAGCCGGTGAGGATCCTGCCCGGGGTCGGGCCGGCCATGGTCGCCAGCCTGGAGAAGGCCGGCTACCGCACCGTGGGCGACCTGGCGCGCGTGGACATCAAGGTGCTGGCCGATCGCTGGGGCGCCTACGGCCTGCGCCTGCACGACCTCGCACATGGGCGGGACGCCCGCGCGGTGAACCCCAATGAGGCGCGCAAGGGAATCAGCTGCGAGACCACGTTCAACGAAGATCTGCACCGCATCGCCGACCTGGAGGACAAGCTGGCGCCCCTGTGCGAACGGGTCGCACGCCAGGCGCGCCAGGGGGCGGTGGCCGGCCGGGTGGTGACCCTGAAGCTGCGGACCACCGATTTCCGGATCGTGACCCGGCGGCGCACCCTGCCCGTGGCGACGCAGACGGCGCACACCCTGTTCAAGGTCGGCCGCGAACTGCTCGCGAAGGAGGCGACCGGCCGGCCCTGGCGGCTGATCGGCATCGGGATCGCCGACCTGATCGACGCCGAGACCGCCAGCGACGACTTCTTCGCCGGCGATGAGCGCCGGGCGCTGTCGACCGAGCGGTCCATCGACGCCATCCGGGCCCGCTTCGGCGCCGACGCCGTCACCTCCGGCCGCATCCTCCGCGCCCGCTCGGCCTCCGACGACGATTGATCGCCGGACGGGTCCAGGACCGCGTTCCTACCTTGCGAACCGCCTGCGACGTTCGGGCGCAACCGAAGTGCGGATTTCGTAATCACTGTGGGTGGAGGGTGAGCATCGTCAATTCAACCCTTCCAAAAGGCGATATCTTCCATATCTAATCAGGTTGGCAGCCGGCGTTTGGCCGCCCACCCTTGGAGAATGGACAGATGAGCGAACGGAAGGATGGTGGCGCTGACACCGGCGTTCGCTCTGCGGTCATCACGCAGACGAAGCCAAAGACGCAAAAGCCGTCGATGTACCGCGTTCTGTTGCTTAACGACGACTACACGCCAATGGAATTCGTCGTCTATGTGCTCGAACAATTCTTCAATAAGTCGCGCGAAGACGCGACTCGCATAATGCTCCATGTCCATCAGCACGGCGTGGGCGTTTGCGGGGTCTACACATACGAAGTGGCGGAAACAAAAGTGGCCCAGGTCGTTGATACGGCGCGGCGGCACCAACACCCGCTGCAGTGCACCATGGAGAAGGACTAAGGCGCTTGCCTTCATTTTCTCGCCAGCTCGAAGAATCCCTGCATCGCGCCGTGGCGTACGCCAACCAGCGCAAGCATGAATATGCCACCCTGGAGCACCTGCTCCTTAGCCTGATCGATGACGAGGACGCCGCCGGCGTGATGCGCGCCTGCGACGTAGAACTCGGCGCGCTCCGCACCACGCTCACCAACTACGTGGACAACGAGTTGCGCTCCTTGGTCGTCGACGATGGCGAGGACGCGAAGCCCACGGCCGGCTTCCAGCGCGTGATCCAGCGCGCGGTGATCCACGTCCAGTCCTCCGGCCGCGAGGAGGTCACCGGCGCCAACGTGCTTGTCGCCATCTTCTCGGAGCGCGAGAGCCACGCCGCCTACTTCCTGCAGGAGCAGGACATGACGCGGTACGACGCGGTGAACTACATCGCCCACGGCATCGCCAAGAAGGCCGGCGCTTCGGAACAGAAGCCGGTCAAGGGCGCCGAGGACGAGGACAAGCCGCAGGTGAAGACCGGCGGCGAGGCGCTCGAGGCCTACTGCGTCAATCTGAACGAGAAGGCCAAGCAGGGTAAGGTGGATCCGCTGATCGGTCGCATGGCCGAGGTCGAGCGCTGCATCCAGATCCTGTGCCGCCGGACGAAGAACAATCCCCTGCTCGTTGGGGACCCCGGGGTTGGCAAGACCGCGATCGCCGAAGGCCTCGCGCGCAAGATCGTCAACAAGCAGGTGCCGGACGTTCTGGCCGGCTCGACCATCTTCTCGCTCGACATGGGCGCGCTGCTGGCCGGGACCCGCTACCGCGGCGACTTCGAAGAGCGCATCAAGCAGGTGGTCAAGGAACTGGAGAACCACCCCGACGCGGTGCTCTTCATCGACGAGATCCACACCGTGATCGGCGCGGGCGCCACCAGCGGCGGCGCTATGGATGCTTCGAACCTGCTGAAGCCTGCCCTGGCCTCGGGCACCCTGCGCTGCATGGGCTCTACGACCTACAAGGAGTTCCGCCAGCACTTCGAGAAGGATCGGGCCCTGGTCCGGCGCTTCCAGAAGATCGACGTGAACGAGCCCACGATCGACGACACGATCAAGATTCTGAAGGGCCTGAAGGTCTACTACGAGGAGTTCCACAAGCTCCGCTACACCAACGACGCCATCAAGGCGGCGGTGGAGCTGTCGGCCAAGTACATCACTGACCGGAAGCTGCCGGACAAGGCGATCGACATCATCGACGAGGCCGGCGCCTCGCAGATGCTGCTGGCCGAGGGCAAGCGGAAGAAGACGATCGGCCTGAAGGAGGTCGAGGCCGTCGTGGCCAAGATCGCCCGCATCCCGCCGAAGTCGGTCTCCAAGTCCGACACCGAGGCGCTGAAGCAGCTCGAGGGTGACCTGAAGCGCGCGGTCTATGGCCAGGACAACGCCATCGACCAGCTCTCCTCGGCCATGAAGATGGCCCGGGCTGGGCTACGCGACGCCAACAAGCCGATCGGCTGCTACCTCTTCTCGGGGCCTACCGGCACCGGCAAGACCGAAACGGCCCGCCAGCTGGCGTCGACCCTGGGCATCGAGCTCCTGCGCTTCGACATGTCGGAGTACATGGAGCGCCACACCGTGAGCCGCCTCATCGGCGCGCCTCCCGGCTACGTGGGCTTCGACCAAGGCGGCCTGCTGACCGACGCGGTCGACCAGCATCCGCACGCGGTGGTCCTGCTGGACGAGATCGAGAAGGCGCATCCCGACGTCTTCAACATCCTGCTCCAGGTCATGGACCACGGGCAGCTGACCGACTCGAACGGCAAGAAGATCGATTTCCGCAACGTGGTCCTGATCATGACCACCAATGCGGGCGCGTCCGATGCGCAGAAGAACTCGATCGGCTTCGGCCGCGGCAAGGCGGACGACGAGGTGGAAGAGGCTCTGAAGCGCCTGTTCACCCCGGAATTCCGTAACCGCCTGGACGCCATCGTCCAGTTCCGGCCGCTGACGCCCGAGATCATCCGCCAGGTGGTGCAGAAGTTCGTCATGCAGCTGGAAGCCCAGCTGGCCGACCGTCACGTCACTATCGAGACGGCCGACGACGCGGCGGACTGGCTGGCCAAGAACGGCTTCGACGAACTCTACGGCGCCCGGCCTCTGGCCCGGGTGATCCAGGAGAACATCAAGAAGCCGCTGGCCGACGAGATCCTGTTCGGACGCCTCACCAAGGGCGGCCACGTCAAGGTCATCCTCAAGGACGGCAAGCTGGCGTTCGAGATCGAGGGCGAGGAGCGCGAACGCGGCGCTCCGATCGTCGAGAACCCGGCCGAAGAGGCCGAGGTCGTCGACTGACCCGCGGCTAAACCGACAAGACCAGGGCCTCGGACTTCCGTCTGAGGCCCTTTTCTTTGGTCGTTAGAGCGCCGCCGGACGCCGTCTTCGGTCGCGCACCCAGGCGGCGGCGATCAGATGCCTAGACAGCCGCGCCGGGCGGCCATTGCGGGTCGGCCAGCGCCACCAGCCGGTGCGCACGTTGGAGGGCAGCCGCATGTGCAATCGGCCGTCCGGCTCGTCCGAGTGCATGGGCGTATAGTAGAGGCAGTCCTCGAAGTAGTGGTGCACCACCAGGCTGCGGCGCGTGGAGCCGGGGTCCTGGATCGGCGATCCCCCGTGGGCGAGGTTGGCCGCCCAGACGAACGCCCACCCCTTCGGAATCACCGCCCACGCCAGCGGCAGCTGCGCCGCCTCCATGGCCGCGTCGAACCGCGGAATATAGGAGCGGACGTAGTCCTCGGCGCTTGGCTCGGATGAGTTCACGCCGACGTCGCGCATGGTCAGGACCGGCAGCCTGTGGCTGCCCTTGAGATAGGCCAGCGGCCCGGCCTCGCGGCGGACGTCCTCCAGCGCGATCCAGACCCCGCACATGAAGCGTTCGGGGACGCTGTGGAAGTGGATGGTGTCGGAATGCAGATGCTGCTGGCTGCCCTGCCGAAAGTTGAGCGTCTGGAATGGGAAAGGATCCCGCCCGTAGGCAGCCCGCAGTAGCCGGCGAACCTCGGGCCAGGCCGCCAGCTTGCGGACCGCCGGCGAGCGGTACCAGGCGTCCTGCACCCGGTTGACCCCGTCCACGAAGTAGCCTTCGGTTTCGGCGATGGCCTGGTCGCAGAGGCCGCGCGCCGCATCGCCGAGATCGATGGCCGCGGCGCCGTCCCGGGCGAAATCGCGGATGAAGGTCTCGGTCGCCGGATCGAACGCCGACCGGGACAGGTGTTCATCCAGTTGGTCGGATTCGAACCACGGCCTTGCCGGCTTCCGGCCGGCTCCGAACAACGAGAACAGACTCACGCACGCACTCCGGCAACGGCCCGGCGCGAAGCTTCATCAACGTCGCGCCGGTTGCAAGCAGGGCCCGCACGTCGCCAGGTGGAAATTTCTTCAGCTGATCTTCGCTGCGATCTGCTCGGCGAGCGCCTTCAGCTCGCCGGGGTCCGCCATCCCTTCGCCATGCCGGCCGAGCGGGACGCCCTCCCAGCGCGGGATTATGTGGAAGTGGAGGTGGTAGACCGTCTGGCCGGCCGGCGCGCCGTTGAACTGGGTGATCACCAGCCCGTCGGGATTGAGGGCGGCGCGGACCGCCCGCGCCACGCGCTGGACGCCCAGCATCAGCGGCCCCACGATCTCGGGCTCGGCTTCCAGGAAGTTCCGCGCCTGGGAGTGTTTCGGGATCACCAGGGTGTGGCCCTTGGCCTGGGGAAAGACATCCATGAAGGCGAAGACGTGCTCGTCTTCGAATACCCGCGCCGACGGCATTTCGCCCCGCAGGATCTTTGCGAAGATGTTGCCCGCGTCATAGGTCCCGTCCAAGCTCATGCGCCGTGCTCCTCAGGTGGGGCGTCACGCGTAGCAAATCGCCCGGGAGTCTGGAATGTCGCAAGCGGACAAGCCGGCCACGATGACCGCGCGGCAGGAGAAGTGGTTCGCCTCGATCCTTGAGAGCATGGAGCGAGAGACTGGCAGGACCCTGGACGAATGGGTGGCCATCGCGCGCACCTGCCCGGAAACCAGACCCGGCGCGCGCAAGGCTTGGTTCAAGACCCAACACGGCATTGGCACGAACCGCGCAAGCGTGATCCTCGGCACGGCGTTCCCCGAGGCCGCGGTCTGGGCGCAGCCGGACAACCTCCGCGACGCCCTCTGGGCCGACGCCGGATCTCGCGCGATCCTGGAGGCGATCGAAGCCGCGGTGGCCGCCCTGCCCGGCCTGGTGTCGGCGCGGCGCAAGGGGTTCACGGCCTTCTCGAAGGACGTACAGTTCGCCGCGATCCGCCCGACCAGGGGCGGCGGCGCGCGCCTTGGCCTCGCTGTCGATCCGGCCGCAGACCCGCGCCTGGAAGCTCCGAAAAACGAGGGCTGGAGCGAACGGCTGAAGTCGGTGCTCGTGCTGGCCTCGCCGGCCGAGGTGGATGCCGGGGTCGCGAGGCTGGTCAAGCAAGCCTACGAGCGCTCTTAGGGCGTGGTCACCAGCTCGACCGCCTTGGCAAGGTCCGGGTCGTTCGCCCGGCAGACATCGGCGGCCGTGCGCGTCAGATGCACGTCGGGCTGAACCGGCTTGTCGGCATAGTCGCGGCCGTCGGGCGCCCAGACGCCATCTACCGGCAGGGTCAGGCGCCAGCCGCCGGTCAGGGGGATCACGTCGCTGCTCAACAGATACCCGGCGGTTGGGCGTCCGATCAGCTTCGCCCCCGCCAGCTCGCGCATCATGATCGCAAAGCCCTCCCCGGCGCTGGCGGTCTCGGTGGAGGTCACGACCACGACACTGCCCTTGTAGCGCTTGGCCCCAAGGTCTTCTGAGTGGAAGACTGCAGCGCCCTGCCCGGCCTTGATCGCCCCGACCACGGCCTCGGTCGTATAGGCGCCGCGCACGGGCGGCAGCCTGGCCAGATCGGCGGCCGTCGCCGGCCGGCCCAGCGGCGCGAGATAACTGCGTCCCAGCAGCGCCACCGCCGGCCTGCTCTCCCCGCTGAAGTAGCTGACGAGCCGCAGGCCCGACATGTTCCCGCCGGTGTTGCTGCGCACGTCGATGACGAGGCCCTGCGTGTCGGCCAAGTCAGCCATCGCCTGGTCGGCCAACGCCGCCGCGCCGTCGTCGAAGCGGTCGGCCCGGATGTAGCCCAGCTTCACCCCCGGCCGGACCGTGATCCTGCGCCACTCGAAGCCCGGATGACGCAGGGGCCAGGCCGCGCTCTCATGACGGATGACAAGCGTGCGCCGAGCCCCGTCGCAGCCTACAACCTGCAGAGTCGTCGGCTGGCCGAGCCCGCCACGCAGCCCTTCTGGGTTGGCGATCCGATCACCCACACGCAGGCCTTGCCGCTGAGCGTCGCTGAGCGGCACGACCCCGACCACCACCTCGTCCTTGCCGATCCTCTCTGTGAGCGCACCGATGCCGACACCTCTGGCGCCGCTGGCGGCCGGAGGGGTCAGGTAGAGGTGGGAGACATCCAGCTCGTCCAGCATGCCGTTGGCGAGGCGCGCGAAGCCGGCGTCGTCCTGCGCCTCGCCCAGCCGCGCCCGATAGCGCGCGCCGATCGCCGTCCAGTTCCGGCCGTGGAAGCCAGGGTCATAGAAGCGCTCGTCGACCACCTTCCAGACCTCATCGAACAGTGCGCCATAGGCCCGCGACGGCTCTGCGGCCCGCGCCGGCGAGCACAGAATTGCGAGGCCCGCGAAGGTGATGGCGAGGGTGCGAAGGGTCATCAGGCAGCTCCGGACGTCACGGCCGAGCTGCTACCAACGTCGGTGGAGCTTGCAAGCCCCGCGTCAGAGCTGATCGCGGAACGGCGAGAACTCCTCCTCCAGCCACTCCATTTCCTGCTCCACCCCCGCCCGCTCCTGCTCCAGAAAGCGCTCGACCGGGCCGCGCAGCGCGGGATCGGCGATGTAGTGGGCGCTGTAGACCGGCCTGGGCAGGTATCCGCGAGCGATCTTGTGCTGGCCCTGGGCGCCGGCTTCCACGCGGGGCAGGCCCTGTTCGATGGCCCACTCGATGGCCTGGTAGTAGCAGAGCTCGAAGTGAAGGAAGGGAACCTCCTCCACGCAGCCCCAATGGCGACCATAGAGGCAGTCGCCGCCGATCAGGTTCAGGGCGCCCGCGACCCAGCATCCGTCTTTGCGGGCCATCACCAGCAGGACCCTGTCGGCCATCCGCTCGCCCAGCAGCGAGAAGAAGGCGCGCGTCAGGTACGGCCGGCCCCACTTTCGCGACCCGGTGTCCATGTAGAAGCCAAAGAAGGCGTCCCAGTGATCCTCGGTGAGGTCTGAGCCGGTGAGCCGAAGGATCTCCACGCCCGCTTGCGCGTCACGCCGCTCCCTGCGGATCGTCTTGCGGCGACCGGACGACAGCGCGCCCAGGAAGTCGTCGAAGTCGCGATACCCACGGTTCTCCCAGTGGTACTGCTGGCCCTCGCGTCGCCCGAGGCCCTGCTCGCCCATCCAGCGCCACTCGGCCTCGGTCAGGAAGTTCAGGTTCAGGCCGGACGCGCCGTAGCGCTCGCATAGGGTCAGTCCGCCGCCGAGCAGCAGCCGCCAGGCTTCTTCCTGGTCTACGTCGGGCCGGGCCAGGAGGCGGGCGCCGGTGGCGGGGACGAATGGGGCGGCGGACAGCAGCTTGGGATAGTAGCGGCCCCCTGCCCGCTCATAGGCGTCGGCCCAGGCGTGGTCGAAGATGTACTCGCCTTGGCTGTGGCTCTTCAGATAGAGCGGCATCACCGCCGCCACCCGGCCGTCCTCGTCCTCGATTGCAAGATGCTGCGGCCCCCACCCGGTCCGCTCGACCGCACAGTTCGCCTCTTCGAGCGCGTGCAGGAAATCGAACCGGATGAAGGGGTTCTGGTCGTAGGCGGGATTGTCGGCGCAGGCGTCCCAGGCCTCGCGGCCGATCTCGGAGATACGGCGGCAAACCTTCACCGCCGGCGTGAGCCTCACGCAGCGAACCCTTCGAAGATGAGGTTGTCGCAGCCGTCCTTGACCGCCTCCCACTGGGCCGGGTCGCGCACCGTCCAGGCGATCACCGGCATGCCCCGCGCCCGCATCGCCGCCGCCTTGGGGTTCGGCAGCATGTCGAGGCCGAGCGCCAGGAAGTGCGGCCTGGCGATCTCCACATGCTCCAGCGCGGCGAACGCCCGGCGCTGATCCTCGGCCATGTGGGGCGCCTTGTCGTACGAGTAGCTGTCCAGGCCACGGAGCACGCCCGGATAGCGATCGGCGAACCAAGCGTGGGAATAGGGGTTGAAGCCGATGACGCAGATCGGACCGTTGTGGTCGGCGATCACCTCATGGACCCGCTGCTCCAGCGGACCGACCTCGCCGTAGGGCGTCTTCAATTCAATGTGAACCATCGCGCGGTGGCCGACGACGGCCAGAGTCTCAAGCAGAGTGGGGATCTTCTCGTCGCTGCCGGCCAGGCGCAGGTCGGCCAGTTCTGCTGCGCTGCGGTCGCGAAGCCGGCCCTCCGCGCCCGTCATCCGGGCCAGCTTGTCGTCGTGGAACACCACGGCTTCACCGTCGGCCGAAAGCTGGACGTCCAGTTCGATGCCATAGCCGGCCGCGCAGGCCGCCTGGAAGGCCCCCAGCGAGTTCTCCGGCGGGCCGTCGGGGCTCCACAGCCCACGATGCGCGATCGGCGGGTGGAAGAGGAGGTCCCAGGCCTGGCCGAAGCCCCCCTTCTCCGCGGCCGCTCTCACCGGACCTGCACCACGGCGTCGACCTCGACGGCGAAGTTCATCGGCAGGCGGTAGACTCCCACTGCCGAGCGGGCATGGCGTCCGGCGTCGCCCAGGGCTTCAACCATGAGGTCCGAGCAACCGTTCACGACCTTGGGGATGTCGAAGAACGTCGGGCCCGCCTGGACGAAGCCGCCCAGCTTGACCACCCGCACGACCCGATCGAGGTCTCCGTCGCAGGCGGCCTTCATCTGGGCCAACAGGTTGACCCCGCAGATGCGCGCGGCGCGGACCGCGGTGTCGAAATCCACGTCCTCGCCCACGATCCCGCGGACGCCGCCAGCGGCGTCGACCGACACCTGGCCAGAGATGTGGACTAGGTCGCCGACCCGTACGAAGGGGACATAGTTGGCGACGGGGGCGTTGGGCGTGGGGAGTTGGATCCCGAGGCCGGCGAGGCGTTCTTCGACTTGCGACATGGCGCCACGTCTAGCGCGCGGCCGGTCAAAGAAAAAGGGCCGGCCCTCGCGGACCGGCCCCAACGCTTACTTAGAGAAAATGCGCTTCGATCGGCGGAGAACGAGGCGCTGTACGCGTACTTGGGACAGGAAAGCCCGGGCCTCGCGGCCCGGGCTTTCGCACTTCCGTACTCGTGGAAGCTTAGCGGACGGCCTGGAACTTCTCGACGACCGCGGTGACGCGCTCGTTGAGCGGCTTCATCGACTCCTTGACCGACGAGGAGACGGTCTCGGACATCGCGCCGAACTGGGCCATGTAGGTTTCCAGAGCGGACTTGGCGAAGGCGGTCTGCAGTTCGACCACTTCCTGCACGCTCTTGGCGCCGGCGAGCGACTTGGCGGCGCTCACCTGGGTGTCGAAGACGGCCTTGGAGAAGGCCATGGCCTGGGCGCCCAGGGCTTCCGCACCCTTGGCCGAAGCCGTCGCCGAGGCGACCATGGCTTCCAGGTTCTTCTTGGAATGGGTGTTCATCTCGTTCAGCGCAGCGAGGCTCTTCTCGACGCCTTCCTTGAAGGCGACGTTGGAGGCGGTGGTGAACTGCTCGACGGTGGACTTCGCGGCTTCGGCGGCGGCCATGGGGCGGCTCCTCAGGAAAATTGGGACGGGGGACGGCGCTTAAGGCGCAGAACGCCCTCTGGATCACACCCTCTTGTCTCATGTTGCACTGCAGCAGTCAAACACTTTTTGTGCACTGCACAATGCGCTTCCATCAAGCTTCACCGCCCGTTCATCAGGCGCCGCGACAATTGCGCCCGTTCAATCCTTGTTTACTCTCCTGCAAGGGTGCGGGACGCATGATACGAACTTCCCGCGCGGCGCAGTGGCCGCGTCAACGCTTTGATTCGACGGACGAAGCATGATCCAGCACGCTCGCCGCCTGTTGCTTACCCTCGGTCTGGCTGCGGCCACGGCCCTCGGCGGGGCGTCCTCGCCTGCCATGGCGCAGGTCCCCTACTTCCAGCTCATCCCGCAAAACTCGTCGAAATACGCGGCCATCGTCGTGGACGCGAAGACGGGCGAGGTGCTGTACGCCAAACGCGCGGACGCGCCGCGGTATCCCGCCTCGATCACCAAGGTGATGACGCTGTACCTGGCGTTCGAGGCGCTGGCGTCGGGCAAGATCCAACTAGACGATCCGGTCGTGTTCTCGCCGCGCGCCTCCGCGCAGGCGCCGACGAAGCTGGGCATCCGGGCCGGCGACTCGATCACGGTTGAGCAGGCGATGCAGGGCATGGTGACGCGCTCGGCCAACGACGCGGCGGTGGCCCTGGCGGAGAAGCTGGGCGGCACCGAGCAGCGCTTCGCCACGCTCATGACTCTGCGGGCCCAAGAGCTCGGCATGAGCAACACCAACTTCGCCAACCCGCATGGGCTGCCCGACAGCCGCAACCTGTCCACCGCCCGGGATCTGGCGATCCTTTCGCGCGCGGTGATGCGCGACTATCCGCAGTACTATCGCCTGTTCTCGACCAAGAACTTCGCGTTCCGCGGCCAGAACATCCGCAACCACAACGGCCTGCTCTACACGATGGACGGGGTGGACGGGCTGAAGACGGGTTTCACCAACGCCTCGGGCTTCAACCTCGCGGTTTCGGCCGTGCGCGACAATCGCCGCCTCATCGCCATCGTCCTGGGCGGGCCCACCGTGGCGACGCGCAACAAGGTGGCCGAAGGCCTGCTGCTGACCGGTTTCGACGTGCTGGACCGCCGAGCCCGTGGCGAGCAGATCACCGTCGCCCAGAACTTCTTCGAACCGCCGCAACTGGCCGAGGCGACCCAGCCCTCCATGCAGCAGGGGGACACCGAGGCGGGCCTCAAGGTCGCCCTCGCCTCCTCGACGCCGCCGTCGCGGGCCTCGAAGATTCAAATCGTCGAGCCCAAGAACGTCCCGAAGCTGAACGGCAAGGGCAAGAAGGAGGCCGCCGGGCGCTGGACCGTCCAGGTCGGCAGCTTCTCCAGCCGCGCCGACGCGCGCGAGCAGCTCGCCTTGGTCGAGAAGCGGTTCGGAAAGCAGTTCGACGACGCCCGCGGCGTCGCCGAAAAAGACGGCGGCAAGTACCGCGCCCGGTTCTCCGGCATGTCCGAGGGCGAGGCGCGCAACGCCTGCAAGACGCTCAAGGCCAAGAAGCAGCCCTGCATGGTCATGCCGCCCGGCCGCGGCTGAAACGCTCACCCTTGATGGTCCAAAGGCCCCGGTTCCGCCGGGGCCTCTTCCTTATCCGCGCCCCAGCAGCCGGTCCCGCGCGGCGTTGAGTTGGGCGGCGAGGCCAGCGGTGCCGCCCTTGTCTGGATGCACCGCGCGCATCAGGCGGGTGTAGGCGGCCTGGATCTCCTCGCGACCTGCTTCGACGCCGACGCCCAAAATGCGGCGAGCCTCGGCCTCGCTCATGCGGGCGGCGGGAGGCGGCGGAGCGATCGGGGTGGTCTTGCGCGCAGACGCCGCCAGCCAGAGCCCCACGACCACGAGCACGATGGCCGTGCCCCACGACCCGCGCACGCCCACGAAGACGGCGCCGGTGAAGGCCGCCAGCGCGAGGGCCGCAGTCACGACGCGCCATTCACGGCGTTTCAGGAGGGGGGCCTTGCCCCGAGTCAGCCAGAGGTAGCCAACGAGCAGCGCGCCGCCGAGGGCGATGTAGAGCATCGGCTACTCAGCCGCGATCCGCTCGCCTTCGTCCAGCCCATTGAAGCCGAGAGCGACCATCACGGCCCGAAGTTCCTGGCGCGCGGCCACGTGCTGCAGGCTCATGGCGACCGGGCGGATGGCGGGCGAGAGGTCGGCGACGGTCAGCCCGAAGGGAAACAGCTCGCGATAGATCACCCGGTCGCGCAGGCCCGGGCCCACGCGGAAACCCACCTTCTTGGCGAGGGACGAAACCCGCTCGTCCAGGCGGCGGCGGTTCCGGGCCTCGGTAGGGGCCAGGCGATTGCGCAGCACGACCCAGTCGATCTGCTTGCGCTCGCGCGTCGCCCGCTCCTTGCGGCAGGCCCAGACGGTTTCGGCGTAGAGGCTGTGGCGCTTCAGCTCGAGGGTCACGGGATCCACGACGCCCAGCATGTCGAAATCGACGAAGCTGTCGTTCATGGGGGTGACGATCAGGTCGGCCTTCACGTGGGCCGCGCGCATGATCGCGGTGTCCGCGCCGGGCGTGTCGATCAGGACGAAGTCCGCCTCGTTCGCCACCTGAGCGAACGCCTCCTCGAAGCGCGACAGCTGTTCGGCATCGGGCGCCTTGGCCAGGGCGTCGCCCGCCGAGCTGATCGGATGCTGGATCGGCATGGGCGCTTCGGCCCCGTTGGCCGCGAGCCAGGCCGCGCGATTGGCGAAGAAGTGCCCCAGAGTCTGCTGGCGCAGGTCGAGGTCGAGGACCGCGACCTTGGCCCCGCCGTGCAGCAGGGCGGTGACGATGTGGATGGCGAGCGTGGACTTGCCGGCCCCGCCCTTCTCATTGCCGACCACGATGACGCTGGCCTGGCCCATGATCTTCAGCTCCCCCAGACGGCCAAGCAGGCCGACTCATTAACGAATAGCAGGTGAGCGCGCCCCACGCCGCAGCGTCAACGTGCGTATGGTCGCGCGGCTGTGGATGGACTTGGCCTCCGCCGCGCACCATAAGCCGCGCGGATGCCAGAGCTGCCGATCGTCCGAACCATCGCCGACCTCCGCGCCCAGGTCGCCGCCTGGCGCCGGGCGGACCTGCGCGTCGGGTTCGTGCCCACCATGGGCGCCCTGCACGAGGGGCACTTGTCCCTGGTCCGGCTTGCGCGGACCCGCGCCGACCGGGTGGTGGCCAGCGTCTTCGTCAACCCGACCCAGTTCGGGCCTAACGAGGACTTCGACGCCTATCCGCGCGACGAGGCGCGGGACGCGGGCCTGCTGGAGAGCGCGGGCTGCCATCTGCTCTACGCTCCCTCGGTCGCGGAGATGTACCCGCCCGGCGCCTCGACGACCGTCACGGTGGCCGGCGTTTCGGAGCCCCTGGATGGCCAGGCCCGGCCCGGCCACTTCGCCGGCGTGGCCACGGTCGTCACCAAGCTCCTGAACCAGTGCGCGCCGGATGTGGCGGTGTTCGGCGAGAAGGATTTCCAGCAACTCGCGGTGATCCGCAGGCTGGTGCGAGACCTGGACCTGGCGGTGGAGATCGTCGGCGGGCCGACCGCCCGGGCGGACGACGGCCTGGCCCTGTCGTCGCGCAACGCCTACCTCAGCGAGGCCGAAAGGCCCGTGGCGGCGCGCCTGAACGCGGTGCTGCGCGAGGTGCTCGCCAGGGTGCGCGCGGGGGAACCCGTCGCCGCCGCGGAACAGGCGGCCGTGGCCGCCTTGCTGGCCGCGGGATTCCGGAAGGTCGATTATGTGGAGGCGCGCGTTCCGGAGACCCTGGAGCGCCTGGGCCCCGGTCCCGCGTCGGGCCCTGTCCGTGTGCTGGGCGCCGCGCACCTGGGCCGCACTCGGCTGATCGACAACCTCGGGGACTGACGCCCTACCAGGCGCCGATCTCGCGGAGCTGGCGGGCCAGCTCCTCCGGCGCCTCTCCGAACGCCTCGGCGTCGAGGTCCGGCGGCGCATCGCAGGCTTCCAGATATCGCCAGCCCTGGAAGGCGCGCCGCGGCGTCGGCGCCACGCGCACGATCTGTTCGTCCAGGGTGATCTCGCAGCGGGCGGCGGCGCCCTCGCCCACGGTGTTCACCGCCAGGATCCGCTGACGGCAGAGGATCACGCCCTTGAACACGCGGTAGATCGAACCACCATCGACCATTTCGGCGCCGCGCTTGGGCGTCATGCGGGTGCGCAGGATCCAGGGCTCGCCTGGCCCGGCGTGGCCGGCGCGCCAGTCCAGCAGGTCCTCGATGGTGGCGGTGCCCACCACCAGCTTGATCATGTGCAGAGCCATCGGGCCTGGATTAGGCCGAGGCCCTGCGGTTGGGAAGTGCGGCTACTCGGCCCAGAGGGGCTTGCGCCGCTCCAGGAACGCACGGACGCCCTCCTGTCCTTCGTCGCCGACCCGGGCGGCGGCGATGCGATGGGCGGTCAGCTCCATGAGGTCCCGGTCGATGAGCCGCCCTGCCACGTCGTCGACAAGCCTTTTCGAGGCCTCGACCGCGCCCGGTGCGCAGGCGACCATGCCCGCTGCGACCGCGTGGGCCGCGGCGCGCAGGCCCGCCACGTCGGCCACCGTCTGCGTCACCAGCCCGATCTTCTCGGCATAGGCAGCGTCGAATACCTGGGCGGTGGCGAAAAGGGCGCGTGCGGTTCGCGGCCCGACCGCTTCGATCACATAGGGACTGATGGTCGCGGGCAGGAGCCCGAGCTTCACCTCGGAGAAGCTGAACCGGGCGTCCGCCGTCGCGATGGCCATGTCGCAGGCGGCCGCGAGGCCCGCACCGCCGCCGAACGCCGCGCCCTCCACCAGGGCCACCGTCAGGGCCGGCAGGTCGCGCAGCTTCTTGAGCATCTTGGCCAATTCCATCGCATCGGCGCGATTGTCGGCCTCGGTCCGGTCGATCGCGGCCCGCATCCAGTCGAGGTCTGCGCCGGCCGAGAACGTCCCGTCCGCCCCGCGCACGAAGACCACGCGCACGCCCTCGGCGCCGGCCAGGGTGTCGAACGCTTCGGACAGGGCGGAGATCAGCCCCTCCTCGAACGCGTTCTTTTTCGCGGGGCGGTTCATGGTCACCGTGACGGAGCCCGACTGAGTGGCCGAGATGTGCACCAGCTCCGTCGTGGCGCTCACGTCCGGAAACTCCACCAGCGGGTGAGCGATCTCATTGGTCATGCCACAGACTCCTTCGGGCGCGAGGCGCAGCCATAGCCCTGGCGGTTCCGGGGCGCTACCCTTCGCGCGTCGTGGGTCCCCTACCCGAAATACCGGTCGATTCGGCCCTCGCGCGGCTGTTCCGCCAGCCGCGTGCGCGGAGCGAGACCATATGGTTCTCTCTGCCGGGGGGATCGAAGCTGTTCGGCCAGGGCGATCCTTCGGACCAGCTCTACGTCGTGCGCACGGGTCGGCTCGGCGCCTTCCGGCATGAGGAAGGCCAGGAGTCCCAGTTCCTGGGGGTGATCCGTCCTGGCGAGCCCGCCGGCGAGATGGCGCTGATCGCCGGCATCCCGCACTCCGCCGACGTCTACGCCCTGCGCGATTCCGAGATCTTCGCCGTGCCCAAGGACGCCTTCTTCGAGGCCTGCGACGCCGACGGCGCGGTGATGACGGAACTGGCCCGGCTGATGATCCTGCGCAGCCGGCAGACCGCGCGGCGGGGTCCGGTCGGCGAGCCTTCGGTGTTCGGGTTCGTGCCCGCAGGCCGGCCCGGCCCGTTGCGGCCGATCGTGGAGCGCCTGGAGCGAGAGATCGCAGCCCTGGGCTATGCCGTCACCACCGTCGGCTCCGAGGCCGCCAGCGCGCCCACGGAATGGTTCTCGGAGGTCGAGCGGGTCCACGATTTCGTCCTCTATGTCGCCGAGCGCGACGAAACGGCCTGGGCGCCCTTCGTGCCACGCCAGGTCGACCGCCTGTTCCGGGTCGGCCGCGGCGACCGGACCGCGGAGGCTCACGATCGCCTGCCGGGCGCGGCGACCCTGCACGAGCAGGGCCTTGTCGACCTGATCCTCATGCAGCCGGCCGACGCGGTGCGGCCGCATGGGTCAGAGGCCTGGCTGGACGCCACCGGCGCCACGCGGATTTTCCATCTGCGGCGGGGCGCGGCGCCCGACTTCCAGCGGATGGCGCGGGTGCTGACCGGCCAGTCGGTGGGTCTGGTCCTGTCCGGCGGCGGCGCGCGCGCCTATGCCCACGTCGGCGCAATCAAGGCGCTGCGCGAGCGGCAGGTGCCCATCGACTTCGTCGGCGGCTCGTCTATGGGCGCGATCGTCGGGGCCGGGGTCGCTATGGGCTGGGGCGAGGCCGAGATGGACGCGCGCCTGCACGAGGCGTTCGTCGACACCAGCCCGCTCGACGACATAGCCCTGCCCCTGCTCGCCATGACCCACGGGCTGAAGGTGAGCGACAGGCTGGCTCAGCATTTCGGCGACACCCAGATCGCCGACCTCTGGCTGCCGTTCTTCTGCCTGTCGTCGAACCTGACGACCGGCGCCTATCAGCTGCACCGGCGCGGGATGCTGCGACACGCGCTGCGAGCCTCCATCGCCTTGCCCGGCGTCATGCCGCCCGCGACCGACGGGCCGAATGTACTGGTCGACGGGGCGGTGATGAAGAACTTCCCGGCCGACATCATGCGCGCGGCGCACCTCGGGCCCATCGTGGGGGTGGACGTGACGACGGCGCGCAGCATCACCGCCAAGGACGTCGCCCGCCCCTCTTCGGTGTGGCGCTGGATCCGCTCCGGCCAGTGGCGGCTTGGACCGCCCATCGTGTCGCTGCTGATGCGGACCGCCACGGTCTCCACCGGCCGGGACCTGGCGGCCGCGCGCGAGGCCACCGACGTCCTTATCCAGCCCGACGTGTCCGGCATCGAAATCCGCGACTGGCGCGCCTACGACGAGGCCGTGGAGGCCGGCTACCGCGCGACGCTCGCTGCGCTCGACAAGACCTCGCGGCCCGTGCCCCACCTTCGCCGCCGGCAGTCCCTGCGTGAGCAGGCGGCGGCTGGCGCCGTGATGACGCCCTTCATGGCTTCGACGACCGCTGCGGCGGAATGAACCGTTGGCAGACTCGAAAAACGCCCCCCATATTCTGAATGTCTGTCCAACTTCAGAAAGGAGGTGATCCAGTGTCTCATAGTTTCATCCGCGGTGCGGAGCTCACGACCTGGACCTCCGTGAACGGGGTCCGCGCCTAGCCTAGGCAAGGTCGCGCAACCGCTAAGCGGTCCGACTATGGAAAGGCCGTCCCAGCAATGGGGCGGCCTTTCGCTTTTCCCGGCGATCGGCTATCCAGCGCGGGCAGGAGTTGTCCCGGCCATGAGCCCGACTACGTCCATCGCCGCACTGACCACCGCCGGCTCCCCGGCCAGCGGCGGCGTACGCGCGCCTGCGATGATCAAAATGTCGATGATTATCACCCGCCACGCGGGGCGCCGGCGCACGTCCTAAGGACGACGCCACGATCTTTAGAAGATCGACCGCCCCGCGCCCCAGGCCGCGGGGCTTTTTCATACGCGGCCGTCCCCAACCCGAAAAGGACACCGCCATGACCCTCCGCCCGATCGCCATCGCCAAGCCCACGATCATCATGACAAGCGGCCGCTCCAGCGGGAGGCGCGTCCATGTCGTTGGCTGAACCCGCCCCGGAAGCCTTGCAGGTCTTCGTCTTCGCTACGCCCCATCCGCACGCCGCCCTGGCCGCCATCGACGACGCCCTGGGCCGCACCACGGGCGAACTGGCGGCCCTCCGCCTGAAGCCGGTGGGGCGGATTGTCGAAGCCACCTTGACCCTGCGCGGTCTCAGCGCGGCCGCCGCGCAGTCCCTCGCCGACCGGCTAGCCGGCCATGTAGGGGTGCAGTCCCTGCGCCTCGAGCACCTGCGGGGGCGCTCGTGAGCAGCGAGAAACGGGAGCCGGCGGAGCGGCGCTGGATATTCGTCCTCGAGATGGCCGCCGGCGGGGACCTGCTCCTGCGCGCGTTGTCGCCGTTCCCGGTCCAGGGCGCGGCGGTCACCCGCCTCGACCTCCGGACCGAGGGCGGCCTGTCCCTCCTGGAGATCGAGACCGGCGGCCTGCCGCCCCACCGCGCTGAACACCTGCACGCGCGCCTTCAGACGCTGGCGGGGGTGCGCTCGGTGGCCTGTGGCTGGAGGTAGGCTACTTGGCCGACGGCGACGCCGCAGCAGGGCCAGGTTCGTATCGAAGCGGGATCACCACCTTGCCGCCGACCGTCGGGAGCCCCTCGGCCGTCCAGGTCGTCACGCGGAACGTCGGCGCAAGCGTCAAGGCCATGGCGCCGAGGCCCTTCCCAGCAGGCTGCTCCGAGATGGCTTCACAGTCTCCGACGTACCCGCCTGGGCGAATGACGCACTTCAGCTGAACCCGGAGTACGCCCTCCATCTTGAGAGCCTCGAAGGCGGACCGCAGCGCGTCCGCGCTGGGAAGCGCCGACCAGTTGGGTTTGCCGACCACCGGCTCGGCCTGCTCCAACATGGACGGATCGAACGTCACGGGCAGGTGGACCACGATATTCCGGGTGGCCGTCGCGTCCGAGGCAGACAGAACCTCCAGCCGGAAACGCTTCGCCAGACTTTTGGCGGCCGCGTCGAACCCGTAGCCGCGCGGCAGGGCCGTGAGCGTGCTGCACTGTGTGAGCCGCCCTTCGCGCGTCATTGAGCACCCCACGGTGGCCCGCCCACCAACCCTCTGCTCGCGCGCCTTGGGTGGATAGGCCGCAACGACATCGGCGTAGGTGGGCGCCTCGATCCATGGCAGGTTCGGTGGCGCGACCTTCTTGCTCTCCCCAGGCAGTCCGGGGCCGAACAGCGTGAAGTTGATCGGCACGCGCACGATGGACGGTACGGGCGCGCCCTTCAGGGTAGCCGGCCTCATCGAGAACTGGGGCGTAAGCGCGATCGCCGCGCCGCCGAACGCCATCCCCGCCGGCCTCTCGTCGAGCACGACGCACTCGCTCAGCCCACCCTGGATCGTCGCGATGCAGTCAATGATCGCGCTGCCGCTGATTCCCTTGTCGTAGGCTTCGCTCGGGAATACGGCGCGTAGCTCGGTCGCGCTGGGCCGTTTCACCCAGTCCGGCGGGCGATCCACTGTCGTCCAGGCGCCGGGAACATCGACTTCGCGCAGACTCTTGGGTCCCGGTCGCGCACGCCCGAATTTTGGCGCCAGCGACAACAGCGCTGCGCCGACCCCCGAGCCGGCGGGCATTTCCCGCGTGATGCGGCACTTCTCAAGGTCGCCGCTGTCCGCGACGGCGCACCGCATGACGGCTCGCGCGAACTGTCCTCTGCGCGCCGGCTCGGGCGCCACAGCCGTCCAGTCCGCCGGTTCCGGATACCGCACCCACTCGCTCTTCGGTGGCTTGGAAGCCGTTGCGCCCGGACCGGCTGCGCTCCCAGGGCGAGCAAGCCGCCCCACGCAACAGAACCCCTACGCTTACCCATCGCCGACGCACTCCCCAACGCGTTGACGATGCCGCTGGCGCGGCCCGAAAGCAACCCAAGCGCGTAGGCCGACCGCATACACGCCGCCAGTTACATTACCTCGGAGGTCATGGACCGACGCCTGGCGCCGGGTAAATTCGCCGCATGATCAGCCCTCACAAGCCCGTCGGCGAGCATCTCCGCGACTGGCGCACTCGCCGTCGGATGAGCCAGCTGGACCTGGCGCTGGAGGCCGAGATCTCGACGCGCCATCTAAGCTTCCTCGAAACCGGGCGGGCCCAGCCCAGTCGCGAGATGCTCCTGCACCTGTCGGACCAGTTGGAGATCCCGCTGCGGGAACGCAATGTGATCCTGGTGGCGGCCGGCTTCGCGCCCGTCTTCCCGGAGCGCAGCCTGGAGGCCCCCGAACTGGCGGCCGCCCGCCGCGCCGTGGATGTCATCCTGAAGGCGCACGAGCCCTACCCCGCCCTGGTGGTGGATCTGCGCTGGAACCTGGTGGCCGCCAACGCCGCGGTGGCGCCGCTGCTGGAGGGGGTCGATCCGGCGTTGCTGGGCCCGACGCTGAACGTCATGCGGCTCACCCTGCACCCTAAGGGTCTGGCCCCCCGGATCGCGAACCTGGGCGAGTGGCATCATCACGCGCTGGAAAGGCTACGGCGGCAGGCAGAGCTCACCGCCGATCCCGGGCTCCTGGCTCTGATCGAAGAGATCCGGGGTTACCCGCGCCCGCCCGCCCCGGACCGCCGACCCGAGGACTTCGGCAATGTGGTGATCCCGTTCCAGCTGATGGCGGGCGACACCCTGCTCTCCCTGTTCGGGACGACCACCGTCTTCGGCACGCCGGTCGATATAACGTTGTCGGAGCTGACGCTGGAGACCTTCTTCCCCGCAGACGCCGCGACGGCCGACGCGCTGCGCGTCGCCCACGAGATGCGGCAGGCGGCAGCGGCCCCCGAAGCGCCTACGTCGCCGCGTCCCGCGGCCTAACCGATCCCGGAAAAATCCCGACGTTTCAGCGTCGAAGCGATGGTACCGCCCTCCCGGATCGAACGGGAGACCTCCAGAGCCACAATCTGGCGCTCTAACCAACTGAGCTAGGGCGGCGCATCGCGAGCGCGCTTTCTAGTCGTGCGAGGCGGTCCGATCAAGCCGTGCGATCACGCGTCGAGCAGAGGGCGGCGATAGCGCCGGGAACCCGCAAGCTCGCGCCCGTCGGCCAGCCGAACCACGTAGTCGCCGGAGGGCTTCGACTCCACCTCGGCGATGGCGGCCCGCCGCACGATCCGCGACCGGTGGATCCGGACGAAGCCCGCGCCTTCCAGCTGCCGCTCGATGTCGCTCAGCGCCGCGCGATGCAGGATGGGGGTCTGGCCTCGGTGCAGCTCGACGTAGTTGCCCGCCGCCTCGATCCACGCCAACTCGGCGAGAGGCACGAAGAGGCGGCGGGCGCCATCGCGAACCTCGATCGCCTCCGGCGCGGCGACTGCTTCGGTTCGCGGCCGCAGATGCTGTCGCCACAGCACGTAGAGCAGGACGAAACCTGTGTAAGCGAGAGCGTCCTTTCGGAACTCGTAGATGAAGTTGGCCAGCGGCCAGACCGGCGAGTAGTGAGCGCCCACCGCCGCGTAGACCGCCCAGCGCGCCGCGCCCATGGCGGTGACGTGAGCCACGGCGAAGGCCACAAGGCCGGCCAAATGGACCACCGCCGCGCGCGGCCAGGGCGGGTCCAGCGGCCACACCCGCCGGACCAGCGCCATGAAAACCGGCATCATGGCGAGGATCACCGCGATGCTCGTGGTCTCCCAGACGAACGGCTCCCAGAAGTCCAGCGTACGCCCCGCGCCCTCCATGTCGTCCAGGACGCTGAACGTGTTGACGAGCGCGAAGAGAAACAGCCCGGCCGCTGTGGCGGCAAAGAATGGTCCATCCCCCTTACCGCGCGTCACGGGCGTCCCACCGTTCGTCCCTGAGGTCTGCCGATCCGTCACAACCGCTCCGCCGCGCGCCCCTTCCTTGTGGCGGGATTCCAGGTCCGCGCGGCATCTCCTTGGCGCCCGCTGACCGGAGTCTGCACATGTCCGCCCCCGCCCGACGATACGACCTGGACGCCCTGCGCGTCGGCGCATTCCTGCTGCTGCTGCTCTACCACCTGGGCATGTTCTACGTGTCCTGGGATTGGCACGTGAAGAGCAACCACGTCTTACGGAATCTGGAGCCATGGATGGGGGTGCTGAACCCGTGGCGGCTCACCCTCCTGTTCGTCATCTCCGGCGCCGCCAGCCGTTTCATGGGCGAGAAGGCCAGCTCAGCCACGCTCGCAAAGGAGCGCTCGCAGCGGCTGTTGGTCCCACTGTTGTTCGGCATGATCCTGATCGTCGCGCCGCAGAGTTGGGCCGAAGTCGTGGAGAAGAACGGCTATGCCGGGAGCTTTCTCGACTTCTGGCCGCGCTACCTGACCTTCGACCCCAGCTTCGGCCTCATCCTGCCAACCTACAACCACCTGTGGTTCGTGGCCTACCTGTGGGTCTACACCATGCTGGCTGTCGCGCTGCGGCCGTTCTGGCCCGCCATCGAAGCCGGGGCGACGCGACTGCTCAAGGGGCCGGCGCTCCTGCTCCTGCCGGCTCTCATCTTCGGTCTCTACCGCGCCACCGCGGCGCGTGCGTGGGGCGAGACGCATATCGTCTTCGCCGACGGCTACGGGCATCTGCAGTACGGGACCGCCTTCCTGCTCGGCTTCGTCATGGCGCGCAACGACGCGGCCTGGGATCTTCTGGAGCGGCGACGGCTGGGCGTCCTGGCCACCGCATGCGCCGCCCTGGCGGTGGGGCTACTCGTGCGCCGCTACGAGTACGTCCAGGAGGCCGGAAGCCTCACCACGGTCGCGGCGTTCGTCCGCGAGACCTACGCCTGGACGGTGATCTGCGCCCTCTTCGGCTATGCCCGGCACTATATCCGCTCGGGGTCGCCGCTCCTGACGATCCTCACCGAAGCCGTCTTCCCGTTCTACATCATCCATCAGACGGCGATCGTGCTGGCTGGCCATCTCCTGAAGCCGCTGGCCCTGCCCGCCCTCATTGAGGCAAGCGCCATCCTGGCCCTTGAGATCGTGGCCTGCCTGGCGACCTATGGCCTTGCGCGCCTCGTGCCGATCCTGCGTCTCCCGCTCGGTCTGAAGCCTGCGCCCCGCCGCCCAAATGCTGCGGCGGTCGCCGCGGAATAGCGGCCAACGAAAAAGCCCCGGCCGCTCGCGCGACCGGGGCTCGTTCTCGTTAGGCCGACCCAAAGGCCGGTGGCTTAGCCCTTCGGCAGGGAGAAGCGGATCGGGATCCGCACCGTGCCCCCATCGACGGGCTGACCGTCCCGGGTCTGCGGCCGCATCTTGAAGAGCCTGGACATCTTCATGGCGGCGTCGCCGAAGCCCATGTCACCCGGCTCCTCGGACACCACCGAGCAGCTTTCAAGGGTGCCCCGGGCGTTCACCTGGCAGCTCAAAGTCGCACGGCCCTCAACCTCCATCCGCGACGCACGGTCGGGATAGTAGCGGTTGATGTCGTCACCGGTCGGACGGCGGAGCCAATCCGGGTTGGTGATGACCGACGGGCGCGGCGGCTCGGGCGGCGGCGCGGCGGGCGGCCGAGGCTCCTCGATCCGACGCTCGACCGGCGGAACCGGCAGCGGCGGGATCGAAGGCATATCGGGCACCGCGACGGGCGGCCGGGGCTGCAGCTTCGGCGGCGGCGGAGGCGGCGTGTTCGGCGGCGGAGGCGGCGGAGGCGGCGGAGGCGGCGGCGGAACCGGCTTGATGAGAGCCACGTCCGTCACCTCATCCGAGTACTCCTTGTACTTCGGCTCGAAGCGCGTCTTCCAGAGGTAGACGCCCAGCGCCCCGTGCACGACGACGGCCAAGATCAGCGCGATGATGGTCCCAGGCCGGCGTTTCGGCTTGGGATCATCGAACGGATTGTGCCGGGTGAGAACTTCGTGGTGAGCATCAGTCATGGGTCACCACCTAGTTGTTGTCTTCACCGACGAGAGCCACGCTGTAGAACCCGTTGTCCTGCAGCATGTTCATCACGCCCATGAAGTCACCGTAGAGCACGTCCTTGTCCGCACGGATAAAGATGCGCTCCTTCGTCGGGTTCCGCGTCGCGCCCAGTTGGGTGCGAAGGTCGTCGCCCAGGCTCGGAAGGTCCGTCCGGAAGTCCTGTATGAACAGGCCGCCGTTCGGCTGGATCGAGATATAGACCGGCTTGGGCGGATTGGTGCCGGGCGGAGCGACGGCAGGCGGCAGAACCACCTTGACCGTCACGGCCGCCATCGGCGCCGCCACCATGAAGATAATCAGAAGGACCAGCATGACGTCCACGAAGGGCGTGACGTTGATCTCGGCGTTCTGAGTCTCTTCGTAGCGGCCGCCTCCGGAACTGGAGAGCTTGGCGGCCATCTAGGTTAGGCCCCCTTGTCGAGCTGCCGGGAAATGGCGTTCATCAACTCGGCCACGAACCCTTCCGAACGCGCGCCGAAAGCGGAGATGCGGGTTTGGAAGTAGTTGTAGAAGATAACCGAGGGGATGGCGGCGAACAGGCCCAGACCAGTCGCCAGCAGGGCTTCGGCGATGCCGGGCGCCACAACGGCCAGGTTGGTCGTGTTGGTGTTCGCGATCCCGATGAACGAGTTCATGATCCCGTAGACGGTGCCGAACAGGCCGATGAACGGACCGTTGGAGCCGACCGAGGCCAGGTACTGCATGCCGCCCGAGAGACGGCGAGCCAGCGAGGCCTGAACGGCGCTCACCGCGTGTGCCGCGCGGTCGATCGTGGTGTCGCGGTGTTCGCCGGCGATCTGCAGGCCAGCCTGGCGGCTGAGCTCGATCTCCTGGGCGGCCGCGGCGGCCATGTCGGCCAGCGGGTTGCCGTCATATTCCTCGCTCAGCGCGATACGGCTCATGTCGTTGATCGACTTGGCGCCGCGGAAGGACTCCACGAAGCCGTCAGAGACCTTATTGAGCGCGTTGAACTCGAGGATCTTGGTGACGAGGATCGTCCAGCTCAGCACCGAGGCGAGAGCTAGGCCGATCATGATCACCTTAACGACGGGGTCGGAGTCCATGAACATGGTGCCGACATTCAGCTTGCCAGCGCCCTTCATGGTCGGCGGATCGGCCGATTCAGCGGCGGCCGGTTCAGCCGGGGTGGCGGCGGGAGCCGCGGCGGCGTCAGCGGCCGGGGCGGCGGCGGCGTCGGCCGCGGGCGCGGCCGGGGCGGCGGCGTCCTGGGCGAACGCCGGCGCGCTCGCCATCAGCGCGACGGCGCCGAGGAGAGCGGAAAAAGTGGTCTTCAGTTTGTTGTCGAGCATCTGTCGCCAGTTCCTGGTTGGTCTAGCACGATTGGCCGGAGGGTCGTCGCGCGAGAGCGTCTCCACCCTAGTTGAAACAAGCCCGGCGCCCCAGCCCGCTTTCGCGGCCCGGAAACACCAGAGGCGCTGTCGCTGCGCCCGACCCGGAACGCGGACTCCCGACTTTGCGCAGGGATTGGCGTTTCGAAGGTGCGGACGGCCTTGAACTCCCACGAGGGGACCCCAAAGTCTTACCGCTTTTTTAGACGAGCGGCCCGGACCCTTTGGCAACCCCTTGTCGAAGCGTCAAGGGGCAGAAGCTTTCCCTACATCGTCAAATTATTGACGCATGCGCACGGATTGTGCGCTGCACACGCAAGAAGCGTCTTGAGCTCGTCGATTCAACACCGTTCGTCGTAGAGGTTTGCTGCAACGCAGCAATTTCACCAAACCAGGATTGATCAAGTCGAGGCGCCGTAGGCGAGCAGGTCGCGCGGATTCGAGGCGCCCTGATCTACTCTTCGCCCCGCGGCGACTTTGAGCTTTGCCTTAGACCCAGGCGACCGATCGCGACCTCCTGATCCGCCGAGCGCGCGCGGCGGATCGCGGCTAGGCCGCAGCCACCGTCGGGGATGAATTGGTTTGGGAGAAGTGGTGCCTGGGGGCGGATTCGAACCACCGACACGCGGATTTTCAATCCGCTGCTCTACCAACTGAGCTACCCAGGCCTAGGCCCCGCCGCGCGGGAGCCGCTCTATAAAAGAGGCGTCGGCGTAAGTCCAGCGAGCCGGGCCGCGGTTTTTTCGCGCCCTCAATCTTCGTAGGATTCCGCCTCCGGTCCGGCTTCGTCCTCCTGTGCCGGGACCGCATAGCGGCCCGTCAGCCAGCGCTGCAGGTCGACATCCGCGCAACGCCGCGAACAGAACGGCCGATATTCCGGCTGGGGCAGCTTGCCGCAGATGGGACACTTGGCGCTCATGCCGGCGCAACGTCGAAACGGTCACGCGGCTGCGATGGATCGGCCGACACCTTGAATCGGGCGCCGTAGCGTTCGGCCAGCAGGGCGACGAGCGGCTCGGCCGCCTTGGCCACCTCCGGTGCGCAGGTGGCCGCGATCCGTGCGCCCGGCGCGGTCTGCGCCTCGGCCTCGATCCGGCGGACGAGGCGCTGCGCGAGCGCGCGGTCGGCGAGCCCCCCGCCGGCCCGCAGGAGGTAGTCGGAGACGGGTCGGGTCCGACGCGGGATCGAGAGCTCCATAGTTCCGAACCGCCCGACGGGACCAATCGCAACGCCTGGATTGTCAGGGGCAAACGCGAGCCGCGCGGCCGCCAACAGCGCGGCGCCGTCGTGTCCGCGTCCAACCAGATCGAGGATGATCAGCCCGCCCAAACCCTTCAGTCGAAGCAGGCGAGCGCCCTCGGCGATGGCGGCCAGGTTGGCGTGGCGCGCGGCCCGCTTCGAATCCTGTCCCTTTCGATCACCGAGATCCACGTCGATCGACGTGAGCGCGCGGGTAGGCTCGATGGCGATATCTCCCCCGCCGGGGAGCCGATGCACAATCTCGAGCGCCTCGGCCTCGGCGTCGTCGGCGGCTTGGCGCGCCTCGCGACCCTGGACCGGATCCGAGTCCCGCACGATGCTGCGAAGGATGTCGGCTACGCTGGGCGGAGGATGCAGAAGCCGCGGAGCCCCGTCTCCTTCGCCTGTCTGTCGCGCCGTGGCCAACTTGCCTTCCCGCGCCTCGCTTCGGATTTCGACCTCGAGCGCTCCGCCGCGCACGGGCCGTGCATCGGGCTTGAAGGGAAGCATGGCCTCCCGCCCCTCCCCGAGGTCCAGGAACGCGACGCCGATGGCCGGCTCGACGGTCGCCACCCGAGCAATGAGCCGTGCGCCGAGCGCCAGCCGCAGGTCCTCTTCATCGCGCCGCAGGATGACCCGCTCCGGCCGGCCGTCGAGGGTGACCACGCCGCGGGTCTCTCCAATGCCACGGTCGAGAAAGGTCCGGCGCTCGCTCATGGCGTGCGAAATCCAAGGCCGGTGAGCAGATTGGCGGTCTCGTACAGCGGCAGGCCCACGACGCCGGAGTACGAGCCTTCCAGCGAGATGATCAGCGCCCCCGCGCGGCCCTGGATCGCATAGCCGCCGGCCTTGCCCACGCCCTCCGCGCACGCGAGGTAGGCCTCGACGTCAGCCTTGGTCAGGCGCTTGAAATGGACGCGGCTCTCCACCAGCCGGGTAGCGGTGCGGCCGCCCGGCGCCATCACCGCGATGCCGGTAAGGACCTTGTGGGCGCGACCGGACAGCAATTCGAGGCAATGGCGAACCTCGGCGTCGTCCTCGGCCTTGGGCAGGACGCGGCGGCCCACCGCGACCACCGTGTCTGCCGCCAGCACGTGAGCCGCGGGGTGGCGCGCGGCCACATGCGCGGCCTTGGCGACGGCGAGGCGCAACGCCAGGCGGCGCGGTGTCTCGTCAGGCTCGGGCGTTTCGTCGAGATCGGCGGCCTCCACGGCGTCCGGCACGAGGCCAATCTGGCGCAACAGATCCAGTCGACGGGGGCTCGCGGAGGCCAGGACGAGGCGCGGCATAACAGTCAAGGTGGCGCCTCAGGTCAGTCAGCGGATGCGGAAGGTAATGCGGCCCTTGGTCAGGTCGTAGGGAGTCATCTCCACCAGGACCTTGTCGCCGGCCGATACCCGGATGCGATTCTTCCGCATCTTACCGGCTGTGTGGGCGATGATCTCATGGTCGTTCTCGAGTTTCACCCGGAAGGTCGCGTTCGGCAGCACCTCGCTCACCGTTCCCGGAAACTCCAGCAGCTCTTCCTTCGCCATGCAGCTCTCTTAGATCCCGACGCCTTCCATACGACGACGGCTCGCGCCGTCTGGCCGCGAGCCGCATTCTGCACACGCGACTATAGCGCGCCGCTGCGGAGAAGGTCGATGGGCCCCGATCAGCCGCCGAAGCGACGGACGATGCGCTCCGCTAGGCCGTCGCGAACCTGCCGGTAAGCCTCCAGCCTGTGCTCGCGCGAGCCCTCGGTCAGGGTCGGATCCTGGGTGGGCCAGTACTCGATCTCCGCCGACCGACCGCGGGCGAGTTCGACCGCCCGGTGCTGGGCTTCCGGAGTCAGGGAGATGACGAGGTCGAAGGAGTCGTCTTCCAGCTCCGCGAACGTCTTGCAGCGATGCCGGGTGAGGTCGACGCCCAACTCCTTCATCACCTGGGCGGCCAGCGGATCGACCTCCATGTCGTCCACGTCCGGATCGAATCTCGCGCGCCTCAGGCCGCAGCTGTCGACGAAAATCCGGGTGCCGATCAGGTGCTTCATCAGCGCCTCGGCCATGGGCGAGCGCACCTGGTTGAAGTTGCAGCAGAAGAGGACGGCATCGGGCAGCCGTTTCCCGGGGTCGCTGGCCATCCGGCGTCAGCCCCGCCAGTGCAGGGCGCAGATCAACGTGAAAAGGCGGCGCGCGGTGTCGAGGTCGGTCTCGATCTTCCCGGCCAGCCGCGCCCGAAGCAGTTCGGACGCTTCGTTGTGGAGCCCGCGCCGCCCCATGTCCAAGGCCTCGATCTGCTGCGGCGTGGAGCTGCGGATGGCTTGGTAGTAGCTGTCGCAGATCATGAAGTAGTCTTTGATCAGCGTTCGGAACGGCGAGAGCGACAGGATGTGGCGACGCTCGTAGGTGGGGCCCCGCACGTCCAGCACCAACCTGTTCTCTAGCAGGCCCATGCGCAGGTCGTAAGGCCCGCCCTCCGCCCCCTCCGGGAAGAAGAAGTTGTCCTCCAGCAGGTCGAAGATCGCGATCTGGCGTTCCTGTTCCTGGTCGCGCGAAACCGCCGCGAGCGACTCTTCGTCAAGCTCGACGGACTGCAGCCGGTGAATCTTCTTTGGGTCGTCGGCCATGGGTTCGCAGCCGAGCTTTATTGCAAACCGGGGGCTGTCGTCATCCCGCAGCAGCGAAGAGCGCCCTTAGGACGCAAAAAAACGCCCGGCACGTCCTGGGCGCCGGGCGTTATCCGTTGAGCGGCGGCTCTAGCGGCCGGCGTAGCGGTGACCGGTCGGGCGGACGAAGTCGCTACGAACGTAGCCGACCCCAACCCCATCGTGACCGACGAGGATCCAGTCGCTGCCCCGCACCTCGGCGAGGGCCTGGAACCGCTCGCCGCGCTGCAGCCGACCGACGCGGGTCGAATTCGTGGTGGGCGCCGCGCGAAGGTTGACGCCGCTCTCCGCCACGAAGACCTCTCCGATCCGGCTGTAGGCCGCCGGCGAAATGTTGCGCTGGAGGCGGTAGCCGTTCTGCACATAGGTCCCGGCGTTCTGCGCACGGCTCTTCTGCGCCTCGCAGCCGATGGCGGAGCCGGCCGCCGCACCCACGGCGGCGCCTGCGATCGTCTCACCGGTGGCGTGACGCCCGCCGACCTTGTTGCCGATCACGCCACCCACCAGGGCGCCGATCACCGCGCCGGCCTCCTGCTTGCCACCCGGCGCTGAGCAGCCGGTGACGCCGGCGCTCGCGCTCGAGGCGCCGCCCAGCGCGAGGGCTCCGGCCAGGATCGCTGCAGCCACACCGCCACCGGTCGTCGTCGTCTTCAGGGTCCGCATGGGTCTTGCTCCGTCCTCTGCGTTCAGTTCGATGACCGAGCTTCTAGTCGGCACAGCCTGAACGGGCCCAAGACCAGCCCTGACAGGAATTGTTCAGCTTCCGGGTCCGGGTCCGGGCGGCGCCGGCGGCGCGCGGTCTTCCAGCGGCTGGGCCTGTACCGGCGTGGTCTTCACCGGCGCCAGGATGCGAGCCCCCTCGAACGCGTTCTTGAGCCGCCGGTTGAACTCGCGGCCGACATCCCACTGCGCGCGAGGCTCAGTTATGAAGCGCGCCTTAATGTAGACGGCGTTGTCCGCCAGCCGATCGACCCCCATCACCTCGAACGGCTTGGTGATCTGCTTCTTGAAGGCCGGATCGGCGCGCAGGTCGTCGCCGACCTGCTGGATCACCGCCAGCGCCCGATCCAGGTCGGTATCGTAGCTGACCGGGATTTCCGCCAGATACGATGAGAACACCTTGGTCCGGTTATGGATGACCTGGGCTTCGCTGTAGGGGAAGATGTGCAGCGTGGCGTTGGCGTCGCGCAGCCGGATCGTTCGGAGCGTCATGGCCTCGACCACGCCGCTGAAGCCGCCTATCTCCACATTGTCGCCCACCGAGACGACGTCCTCGGCGATCAGGAACAGGCCGGTCAGGAAGTCCTTCACCAGCGTCTGCGCGCCGAACCCGACGGCGATGCCGAGAACACCCGCACTGGCCAGGATGGGCCCGACCTTCAGGCCCAGTTCGGTCAGGATCGTCAGCCCGCCGACCACGACCAGCACCGTCTGAGCGCAACCGGTGAGGATCGGGCCGAGCGTCCGCAGTTGCGCGGCCCGGCGCGGATCGGCGCTGCGGCGCGCAAAGCCGCCCACCAGACGCTTGATGATGAAGCCGGAGATCTCGACCAGCGCCGTGGCGATGATGATCACCAGCCCGAGGCGAACCAGCCGCGCGCCCGCGTCGCCCGATAGCCAGGCCCTCGCGTCCACGCCCCAGATCCCCAGGACCAGCACGACGACGCCCACGACCGCCGCCAGGCGCACCAGGCCCCAAGTGAAGCGGGCGGCCTGCTGCGTGCGGGCCGCCTCGTCCTCCGCGCCGCCGACATGGACGCGCGCGAGCCAATGGTCCGACAGCCGGCGCACCACCCAGAGCACGCCGTAGACCGCCAGCACCACGCCCACCGATAGGGCCGCGTTGATGCCAGCTTCGACCGGATCGAGGCCCAGGATGTGGTCGATCGCCGCCGTCGTCGAGGTCACGAGTTGCTCGGTGAAGCTCGGCTTGGTCGGCTCGGCCGCCGCTGCGGCCTTGGCCGGCGCCTCCGCAGCGAACACCTAGCGCCCCTGCCCCAGCCGGATTGCCGCCGATCGGGCGTGGGCCGGAAGGCCCTCCGCCTCCGCAAGGGCGATGGTGGACGGCGCCAGCCGCGCGAACGATTCGGCGTCGCACTTCACCAGCGACGTGCGTTTCAGGAAGTCATAGAGCGACAGGCCCGAGGAGAACCGCGCCGCCCGGCTCGTAGGCAGGACGTGGTTCGATCCGGCCACATAGTCGCCGACCGCTTCCGGGGCGTGCCGGCCGAGGAAGATTGCGCCGGCGTGGCGGACCCGGTCGGCCAGCCGCTCGGGCTCGTCCAGCGCGAACTCCACGTGCTCGGGGGCGATCTCGTCAACCAGGCCAGGAGCCTCGTCCAGCGGCGCGATGACGATCGCGCCATGGTCGCGCCACGAGGCGCGTGCGTCCTCGCCGGTGGAAAGCGCCCCCAGTTGCTCCTCGACCGCAGCCTCCACCCGACCCGCGAAAGCCTCGTCGTCGGTGATCAGGATGGCCTGGGCGGCCGGGTCGTGCTCGGCCTGCGAGAGCAGATCGGCGGCGATCCACTGCGGATTGCTTGCGCCGTCGGCGACGACGACGATCTCCGAAGGCCCGGCCAGGGCGTCGATGCCGACGACGCCGTAGACCCGCCGCTTCGCCGCCGTGACGAACGCGTTTCCGGGGCCCACGATCTTGTCCACAGGCTTGATCGGGCCGGCGCCATATGCCAGGGCGGCCACGGCCTGGGCCCCGCCCACCCGCCAGATTTCGGTGACGCCAGCCTCCTGCGCCGCCGCCAGTACGGCCGGCTGCAAACGTCCCGGTGGCGTGACCATGGCGATGCGCGCCACGCCGGCAGCCGCCGCCGGCACGGCGTTCATGAGAACGGTGGAGGGATAGGCGGCCCGCCCGCCGGGAACATAGATTCCGACCGACTCCAGCGGCGTCCACCGCCAGCCCAGTTCAACCCCGGCCTCATCCACGAAATGCTGATCGGCGGGGCGCTGCCGCTCATGGTAGGCGCGGATCCGGCGCGCGGCGAAGGCGATGGCTTCGCGAACCTCGCCCGGGCACGCCGCCGCGCCCTCGGCGATCTCCTCCGCACTGACCCGCAGCGTGGCTTCCGTCAGTTCGACCCGGTCGAATTCATGCGCATAGCGCAGCAACGCCGTGACGCCTTCGGCGCGGACCGCCGCCAGCACATCCCGGACCACCGCATCGACATCTTCGGGCGTGTCGCGGCGTTCGTTGACGAAGGCCGAGAAGGCGGCCCGGAATCCTGGTTCGGAAGAGCGAAAGCGGCGCATGGGCCGCTCTTTAGCGGCGCAGCCCGGCCAAGACCACTCTCGGTCAGGCCTCGTGTGCAGGCGCGCGGGGCGTAGGCCAGGGCTCCGAGACGTCCGCAAGCACCGCGTCGATGCATTCCACATCCGCACGCAGGTCGCCGCCGCCCGCGAAACTCAGCGTCAGGACGCCGCCGGGCGGCTCGCCAGGCTCAAACCCTATCGCCAGCAGTTCTACGACCGCATCGCGGCGGTCCCGGCGAATCTTGCGGGCCTGAAGCGCCAGCACGCCCCCCACCTGCAGGGCCGAACGCACGCGTTGCCGGCTCCCGGCTTCCCAACGGAAGCGGTTGAAGGCGATGGTCAGCCGCCGGGCCTTGGCCTCGTAGGAGATGTCGCCGACCTTTGCGATGGCGTCCTGCAGGGCGGCAGAGATCACGGGCAGATCGTCTTGGTCCTGCGCCAACAGTCGGAGGGGGCTTGGGTCGGCCATCGGCCTATTCCGTCTCCTCGCCGCCTTCGCCCTTCAGACGCCGGATCTGCGCGCCGCACGCGCTCAGCTTCTCTTCCAGGCGCTCGAACCCGCGGTCCAGGTGGTAGACGCGGTTGACCACGGTCTCGCCGTGCGCCGCGAGGCCCGCGATGACCAGGCTCACAGAGGCCCGAAGGTCCGTCGCCATCACCTGGGCGCCTTCCAGGCGCTCCACGCCGCGCACTCGCGCCTCGCCGCCGTGGACCGAGATGTCCGCGCCCAACCGGCCCAGTTCGGGCACGTGCATGAACCGGTTCTCGAAAATCGTCTCGCGGATGATGCTCTCGCCGTCGGCCAGGGTCATCAGGGCCATGAACTGCGCCTGCAGATCGGTGGCGAAGCCGGGATAGGGATCGGTCGTCACTTCCACCGGCCTCAGCCGGCCGCCGTTGCGCTTCACGGTCAGGCCGTCGTTATGCGGCGTCACCTCGACGCCGGCCTCGACCATCTTGTCGATCAGCGCCTGGATGAAATCGCTGCGGGTCCGGGTGAGCCGCACCTCGCCCCCGGCCATGGCCGCCGCCAGGGCATATGTGCCCGTCTCGATGCGGTCCGGCAGCACGGCATGGGTCGCACCGCTCAGGCGGGCGACGCCCTGGATCTGGATGGTGGGCGTGCCCGCGCCCGTCACCCGCGCGCCCATCTTGTTGAGGCAATCGGCCAGATCGGTGATCTCGGGCTCGCAGGCCGAGTTCTCCATCACCGTATCGCCCTGCGCCAGCACGGCGGCCAGCAGCGTGTGCTCGGTCGCGCCGACCGAGACGAAGGGGAACACGACCTCGCCCCCGGTCAGGCCCCGTGGCGCCTGGGCGTACACATAGCCCTCGTGCAGGTCGATCTTGGCGCCCAAGGCTTCCAGGGCCTTCAAGTGCAGGTCCACGGGGCGGGCGCCGATCGTGCATCCCCCCGGCAGCGACACCTTGGCCTGCCCGGTGCGCGCCAGCAGCGGTCCCAGCACATTGAACGAGGCGCGCATCTGCCGGACCAGGTCGTAGGGCGCGAAGCCGCTCACGATCTCGCGGGTCGTCAGCAGGGTTTCGGCCCCGTCGGGACCCTCCGATTCGACGACCTCCGTGCCCAGGCGCTGCAGCAGCCGCCCCAGGAATCGCGTGTCGGCGAGCCGCGGCATGTTGGTCAGCCGCAGCGGCTCCTCGGTGAGGAGGCTCGCCGCCATCAGCTTGATGGCCGAGTTCTTGGCGCCGCTGATGGGGATTTCCCCCTGCAGCCGCGCGCCGCCGGTGATGGCGATGCGATCCAATCGATATCCTTCGAAACGGGCCCGGGCCGCTTTCCTCTGCGGCGCCTCCGGCGGGTATCTAGCCTGCCGGGCCGGAACCCGCCAAGTCGTCAATCAGTCGTGGACTTGTCAGCGTTCTGCGCAGGTTGGCTCGCGGTGGGAACCTTGCGACGGCGCAGGTTGGCCCGCAGCGCTTGCGCAAGCTTCGCCTCCCGCGGATCTTGCGCGCGCTTCTTGCCCTTGTCGTCCTCGGCCATGCCAGGGAGGTGCGGCGAGGCGTCTCGCTCGTCAAGCGCCCGCCGTTCGATTTGGGGCTTCACGCCGCGCCCGGCTCCCGCTATAGCGCCCGCCTTCGCCGCCGTAGCTCAGTGGTAGAGCGCATCCTTGGTAAGGCTGAGGTCGGCAGTTCAATCCTGCCCGGCGGCACCATCGTTTCCCTAGGGCCCTCACGGCCTTAGGGAAACGTCCACTTCCTCCAACCTTCAGATGCCCGAGCCCTCAGCGGCGCGCGCGGAGTCGTCGCGCGGCATCGTCATGCGCGGCCGTTCCCCGGCGCCCCGACTTTCATCCGGGTTATATTGACCCAACGGGGATGGCCATTTACGCCATGCGCCGAATGGAACACGCGGCGACCTTCACAGCGTTCATCGGTCAGACGCTCGCCGCGGCTGGATCCATCGAGACGGTCGCCGGAATCCTAGCGAGCAACGCCGCGGTCGATTCGCCGCCCCAGATATTCGAGGACGCCACGGGGCGCCCGGTCGAGCTCGACCTGCGATATGGTCCCGCCGCAGCGGTCGCCGAGTATCGCACGAGAGTTGCGGGCCCTTCGACCCGGCCAGGCCGCGGCCGCCCGAAGCTGGGGGTGGTGGCCCGCGAAGTGACGCTCCTCCCGCGCCATTGGGAGTGGCTGGCCGGTCAGCCCGGCGGCGCATCGGCCACGCTCCGCCGACTGGTAGAGGAGGCGCGGCGCGCCGACACCGGCCCCGACCGGATTCGTTTGGCGCGCGAGGCGGCCTATCGCGTGATGTCGGCGCTGGCGGGCGACCTGCCCGGCTTCGAGGAGGCGAGCAGAGCCCTCTTCGCCGGCGACCTTGAGGCGCTGGAGGCCCGGGCCGCCGGCTGGCCCTCCGACATCCGGTCTTTTGTCCTTCGACTCGCGAACGGCGGCTAGGTCGCCGGCGGCTGGGCCTTGCAGTCGATGTTGAAGGTGAAGCTGGCGCCGAGGCCCAGGCCGCCCTGGTAGTGCCGGTCGCACTTCTCGATGTGCTCGCCCAGGGCCTTGAGCGTCTCATTGTGGCTGTTGGGGCCCGGCGCGCCGGTGATCGCGGACAAGGGACTGCAGGCGCCCGCGCTCAGGGCGGCCGCAGCCAACACGATGCGTTTCATTGAACTTCTCCCTTATGGGTCTGCAGGCCGAGGACGTATCCGCCCCCCGGCCGCTTGGTGAGCACCTGCCGACGCATGCGCGGATCGAACGAGATGTGGATCCAGGTCCCCTCCTCGATCAGTTGGTCGAAGGCCAGGCTCGAAGCCGCCAGCACACGGCACACCGCCTTGGGCCTGCCGAAGCCGTAGCAGTTGAAATCGACGGCATGGCCGGTGAGGTGCGCCGACCTCCGCGCACCGCCCACCGCCCGGTTCAGGGCCGGGCAGCGATAGCCGCTGGAGACCGTGATCACCCGATCGCCCAGCAGCTTCCGGACCTCTTCCATCTGCACAGCCGTGGTCCGTAGCGTTTCCACCACATCAGGCGGCGGACGATTGTCGATGCGGCGATGCTGCGTGGCCACGAGTTCTTCCAGCGCGAAGTGCGCTGTGAGCCTTGTCGTCATGTGATGTCGTCCTGAGAGGTGTTGTGGCTCAGCCGCGGCGGGCGGGCGTCGTCGCGACGTCGATGGCGGCGGGCCGCGCCGCCTCCAGTTGCTCGAGCCTGACCGCATTGGCGCTCCAGAGCTGGGCCAGGGCCCAGGCCAGTAGGGCCGCGGCCACGCCCCAGGCTCGGCTCTTGAGCCCCTCCACGGCCTTCAAGGTCGAGGCGACGCTCGCCTTGATCTCCGCCAGCCGCTCCTCACAGCGCGACTCGTGGTCCTCGATCCGCTGTTCCAGGGCGGCGAGCCGTTCCGACGGGCTGGCCATCACGCACCGAGTGTTGGGTGACTGACGCCGGCGTTGACCGTCGTGCCCGTTGTCTTGCTGGTTCCCTGACTGCTCTCGCTGCCGGTCTTCTGCTCTCCGGTGAACAGCCCGATCGGCAACCCGCTGAGCATCGCGACCAGTTGCTGCGTGCTGCTGATCGGCGCCTGCCGCTGCTGCTGGTCGATGTCGCGCAGGCTTGCGCCCAGGCCGGCCTGGGCCGCCACGTTGGCGCGCTGGTTCTCATCGGCCTGGAAGCCGAAGCCGACCTTCTGCGCCCGATCCTGCAGGGCCGTCTGGGCGTTGGCGATCCGCGCCTGCGTCGCACGGTCCGCATCGCCGGCCGCGGCGCCGAGCGCGGTCTCGAACGCTTTGGACCGCAGGCCCGACAGCGTCGAGGCCCGGCCCCGGGCCAGTTCGCCCTCTGTCATGCTCTGCGTCAGCGCCGCGCCCGAGCCGCCGAACGCGCCCGAACCCGCCAGGTCCAAGGCCTGCTGCGCGCGCACCTGACCCGCATTGGCGTCGAAGTCAGCGGCCGATGCGTCGACCACGTCCTTGAGATAAGGATCCAGGTACTTGCCCATGAAATCATAGGCCTTTCCCCCCGACGCAAACGGCGTGGCCGCGTCGAGGTGCGGCGAGAGCCAGCTCGGACTGCCCTGGCTGTTCAGGCTGCCCGCACCGGCCGCAGCCTGGGTCTGCAATCCATGTGCGGGCGCCACCCCACTGTTCGGGTCCAGGCCCACCAGGCCGCCCACCCGGCCCGCCACGTCCTGGGCGAGCGAGGCGCCCCATTGGGGCACGATTGGAGTGGTCGTTGAACTCGAGTTGGTATTCGACGTCGTCTTGGTCTTCGATTTCGATCCGCCGATCTTCAGGCTCATCTAGAGCTCCTTTGCGATGATGCGCGCCAGCGGCGCATAGCCTTCGGGCGCCAGCGCCCGCTCCCACCCGGGGCGTCCGACGATCAGCACGCGCCGGCACCCCTGCCCTCGCGCCCAGCGTTCCGCCGCCGGCCGCAGCACGTTCACCAGTTCCGATAGGTCCCCGCCGGCCAGCCAGATCAGCAGGCGCCGCTCGCGAGGCTCGTCCTCCAGCAAGGTCACCATGGCCGCGCGGTCCCCGGCCCAAAGCTGAGCCTCGGCCTGCGAGACCATCTCCTCCACGTCGGCCAGGTCATGACTTCGGCCCGCGTGGTCCAGCGCCGCCGCCAGCCAGGGCGCGCAGCGCGCCCACGCCTCTGGACTCAAAGCTGTCCCGCCTGGACCACGTCGAAGGTCGGTGAGCCGATACGGCACCCGGTCGGCGCGCTCTCGCCGGCGAACCTCACGCGGAACAGCCGCCCGCTCGTGAGCAGGTCGGCCTTCGCCTCCCCCGGCGCCATCGGCACGGTCGCGATCGCCTCCTCCGCCGCCTGGGGATGAAGCCGGCCGGCCACCGTGACGGTCACCGGCCCGGCCTGGTCCTTGAAGTCGGGCCAGACGCCCCGCACCAGCAGGGTCGCCTCGGGATCCAGGTACGTGTCCGCCGTCTCGATGAACCAGGGGAAGCTCGCCCCGTCCGCCGAGCGTCCGCGCTCATGCAGGAGCACGGCGCCGTCGAACGTCACGCCGATGGGATAGGTCGACGGCCCGGCATCCACGAACGCCGTCCGCGCCATCACCCCGCGGTGCCAGGCCCCCGCGTCCGGCCCGCTGACGGCCACCGCCAGATAGCGGCTGTTCTCATAGCCTTCCCGCCGATCCGGATAATCGAACCGCACCTCGGAGAACTCGGCGTTCGACGAGGCGACCACCTTGTCGCCTTGGCTCGCGGCCAGCTCCTCGGCGAAGTCGCGGCGGATGGGGCACGGGATGGGCTCAGGCTGGCCGCCCAGCGCATAGCGATAGAACTGCCGGTCAGGGCTCGCCCAGAACGCCGTTTGTCCCACCACCACCGCCGCGTTCGGCCCGATCAGGCCGCAGTTGCGCCCCACCCGCTCGAACCGCCACGGCTGGTTCAGCGCGCCCACGAAGGTCCCCAGGAACAGCGCATCGCCCGTCCAGACCAGCAGGTACGGCCCGCACATCCGCCCGGCCACGATCCGGCCGCCGCCCGTGAGGATGTACTCCCGCGCGGTCGAGCCGCTGGCGCTCGTGCTCCACTGGGTATTGTTCCGGATCGAAGAGTGGCGGATGCAGAGCGGATTGAAGGTCCCCGAGACCTCCTCATTGCAGCCCAGCGCGAAGACCTGGTAGCCGCCGTTCAGCGGCGCCACCAGCATGTAGGTCACCTGCGCCGGGGCGTTCGCCAGCGCTTGCGCCGGCTGGGCCGTGTCGTTCGTCCAGGCGAAGATCGTCTGGTTCCGGGGACTGGCCAGCAGGTGCTCGCCCCAGGCACCGAACGACCAGGTCAGGGGAAAGTAGTCGGTCTCCGAGGCCAGCCCGTAGCCGCCGGTCCCGTATGCGCCCGTCCCGTACCCGGCCGAGCCGGCCCCATCGATGGCCCCCGGCGTGAAGCCCGAGGCCGGCGTGACGTCGAACAGCGACCCGCCGCGCCAGAGCTGCAGCTTCGCATGGGTGCCGAACGCGATGTCGAGCACCCCCTTGTTGTCGGTCCAGGGAAACACCGCCCGGCAGACGCCGGTGAGCGGCTCGCCCACCAGTCGCTCCCACCCGCCGATGGTCTCCGCCCGGCCCAGCCGGAACCGAACATTCGACCCGTCCGCCCACCGCCCCGCGGCCGCAAACGTCGTGTCATCACCGGTCAACCCCGGCGGCAGCTCGAGGGGAATCTTCATGAGGTTCTCGTGGGTTGGGAGACTGAATTCTCCGGCTCGTTGCAGCCGGACCGTGGGCGCGGTCAGCGGTAGGCTGGGACGCGGTGAGAACTTGTCGGGCAATTTTCCTGAGCGTCTCGCGGTGCTAGGTGCAGCGCATGGAATTTATCGAGACGATCAATGCCTCAGGCTTGATGTTGCGCATCCCGCGAGCCGATACCGGCGTGGGGCAGATGCTCCGCGAGACGGGTGCCTTCGCACCCGTAGAGCAGGAGTTCATCCAGACAGTCTGCGACGGTGACCTCCTAGACGTTGGTGCAAACGTCGGAGCTCTGTGCTTGCCTTTCGCCCTGCAAAAGCGAAGCAGTAAAGTTGTTGCCATTGAAGCCCATCCAGGCCTTTTCTCGCTCCTTTCCCGAAATGCCGCGGACAACGCATTGGACAATGTGAAGTCCTTGAATGCGGTAGCAGGTGAAACCTCGGGTCGCGTGAATATTCCGGTGACAGATCTGACGTCAGAAGGAAATCATGGTGCCTCATCTCTCTACGAGAAGGGACTACCCACCTCACCTGTACCTATGGTGCGGATTGATGACGTTGCGCCAGAGCGCTGCCGGTTCGCAAAAGTCGACGTGGAAGGTTTCGAGGATCGTGTCTTGAGGGGCGCCACCACCCTATTGCACGACGTTCGCCCAAACTGGCTCGTCGAAGTGTCTAGGCAAAGACCCAATACAACGAGCTTAGTTTGCAGCACTCTGAAAGGTGCGGGATATAGACTGTTCTGGTTCTTTTCGCCATGGCGATGCCCTGTCGCACCTGGAGCTACTGGAGACACCGCGATCTTTGCTTGCGACGGCCCCGCACCGTGGGACATGCGCCCGGTAGATGGCATCTGGCCGACGACCATCGATGACTACCCGTACCTCTCCCGTTTCACTGCCTAGGAGACAGCCAACAAAGTAATCAGTACGCGACCGACGGCACCTGATGCGGATCCACCAGATCCTGCGAATGCAACGGCGCCGCTACCTCCCCCCGGGATACCGGGTCCTGGGGCTGTGTTGCTATTTCCACTGTTGCCACCAGAACCTCCGGTGAAGTCCGCGTGATGATCACTGAAGCCAGCCGCGCCACCGCCTCCGCCGAAACTTCCAGATCCGAGTCCACCGAGGCCGCCCGCGCCACCCAAGTGACCCGTACCGCCGTTCGAGCTTCCACCACCACCGTCACCTCCACGGCGGTTCACGTCTCCACCGAACGCGTTTCCTCCAAAACCGCCGAGGTTGCTTACACCACCCCTGCCTCCGCCGGCGACCATACGGCGACCGCCCGGCAAAGTGACGATGGTGTCCCCCCCATCATTGCCGTTTGCGAGATCCCCGACGCCCGAACCGCCATTGCCAATCGTCCAGGCGATTTGATCCCCGGCGTTTAGACGAATTCGCCCCTGAACTGCACCTGCCCCACCGCCCGCGCCAGTGTGCGAAGATCCGACGGCACCAGAACCGCCGCCACCCCAGGCATACACAATCGCGACGCAGGCCTTGGACACGGTCAGCGATCCGTTGGCGCTTGTTACCAACGGCGCCCTAACAAGCCTGGCGGTCGCGCCTGCGAAGGATTTTCGGCCGCTCATCCCCTGGCCCACGAAACCACGAAGCGACGGCATCAATAGGCTCCGCCCTTGGCGACAAAGGTCACGCCATTAGGAAGAGCGGCACCAACTGCGACAGCCAGGCCAACACCGGCCTTCAGAGGCAGCGGGTTGTCTTCCGAATACCCGAAGTCGACCTTCTGGTTCGCCACGGAGGCCGAGGGCGTGCCCACGGCGATGAGGGCGCTGTCGATCAGCGTGTAGGTCGTGCCGACCTTCTTGTAGAGCTGGCAGTTGATCGGGTTGGTGGTGACCGCCGCGCGGGCGATGGCCGCCACGCTGGTCAGCCGCACGCCGTTCAGGTTGGTGGCGTCGTCGATCAGGGTCTGGACATTGGTCGGCGCCTGGAAGGCGACCTCGGCCAGGGTGGCGACGGCGGTCTCGAACACCGGCGTCTGCGGCGTCACGATGCTATTGGGCGTTACAGCCATGGGTCTCTCCTAGAGGGCTACGGCAAAGGCCAGCGCCAGGCCTTTGACGGCCTGCGCGTAGTCGGTGAGGTCGGCGGTCGAGAGGGCCTGCCAGCTCGCGGTAGAGCCGTCGGTGCGCACGAACTTGCCGGCGTTGCCGGCCTGGGCGGGCAGGTTGCCGGCGTTGTAGGACCAGGCCACGCCCGACACCCAGTCCTTGATCGAGACGCCCCCATACCCGGGCGTCTTGACCGCGCTGCCGTCGCACGACGCCCAGACGATGTCGCCCGGATCGACCGTGACCGCCGCGCCGGCGCCCGTCGTCAGGGTCACGGCCCCGGCGCAGGCGTTCCAGACCAGATAGGTCTTGCTCACCGCCGGCAGCGTCACCGTGAAGGGCCCGGCCCCGCCGGTGAACTTGATCGTCGCCGCGCGCGCCTCATCGTCGGCGCCGTTCAGCGTCGAGAGCGTGGCCGGGCCGGTAAGCGGCTTGGTCAGCCAGCCGGCGACGGCCTGATCGGCGTGGCGGAGCGCGACGTTCAGCCGGTCGCCCCAGGTGTTGATGTTCTCGCCCGTGAACTGCTGTTCCAGGCGCAGGGATGATGTCCAGGAAGAAGGCATCAGGCGATCACGGCTCCCGTGTCTTGGCGGATCCAGTGGGTCCCGTCCGAGTGGGCGAGGATGTTGAGGTCGGCGACGAGCACGAGGGTCCGGGGATGGTCCGCCGCCGGGGGCAGGCCCGCCGCGTCCACAGCGAACAGCGCGGTGGGCGCGCCTGGCTGGGTCAGCGTGCTCAGGGCGTCGTGGAAGGATTTCAGGATCGCGCGCACCCCCTCCGGCGCGCCCGGCCCCACCGGCGACAGGCTCATGCGCGCCGCTCGCAGACCAGGTCGCGCAGTTCGGTCTTCAGCAGGCCGGCGGCGCGGCTGCGGGCGTCCTTGGCGTTCAGCTCGGCGATGGCCCGCCCGAGCTTGGTCTCGTAGGTCCCCGCCAGCTCCGGATCGCGCAGGAAGGGGCCCGCCTCGCTCAGCGTCGCGAAGAGATAGACGTCCGGCGCCTCGGCCAGCAGGCTGTTGCTGGGCGCGGCGTCCGACAGGGCGAAGGCCCGCAGCATCCGCAGGACCAGCGCATAGGCCTGGTCGCAGGGCCGATCGAGTTTCAGGTTCGCCCCGTCCACCGTCCAGGCGCCCGGCTCGCCACGCAGCGACGAGGCGCCCATCAGGCTGGCTTCGACGAAAGGCAGTTCGATCCGCTCGCCCGCCCTCTCGATCCAGAGCCGCAGGGGCTCGGTGAAGCCGGCAGGCAGCGGCAGGGTCCGGGCGCCGGCCGTCGTGGACATCGCCACTTCCACCTCGGCCAGCCGCGCGCGCAGCACGCGGTTCAGCCGCGCCTCCGCCAGGGTGATGAACTCCGGAATGCGCGCGGTCAGGTCCGCCCGCACAAGCCAGTTCGCCGCCGCAGCCTGAAGCTGGGCGTAGGTCCCGATCGCCATGTGTGAAGTCCCGAAAATGAAAAGGCCGCCCGGCGGGGCGGCCTCATGGAGTGTGTCGTCCGGAGCGGCGGCCCCTACGGCTGTTCCCCGTAGCGGACGCCCAGCTTCTGTCGCCCCTCGACGACGAATGTCGTCACGGAAGCGCCATATCCGTTGCTGACGTAGATCCCGGCCGGGGTGCAGGCGACGCAGGCGCCGGACGCGTCTAGGACGCGGACCCAAAAGGAGTTATCTCCGCTGCTCTGCCGCACGCGCAGGTCGTCTCACGCCTCCCGGCAGTTCTGGGTGACCGCCCCGCGCTCGTTGGCCAGGATCACCCGCGCTCCGCCATGACGGCTGACGTCCGCGCCCGCGGACACCAGCGCCACATTGAAAGCCGGGGCTTTGAGGTCCGGCACCGCGAGCTTGAGCGCAGCCCAGATCGCGAGCGGCGTCGCCACCGGCAGGGCCGCGCCGGCCACAAGACCCCAACCGAAGGCGCCCAGCCTCCGGCGCGGGCTGCCCCTATGATCCACGCTCATCGGCCGCCACCGCGCCGCTGCAGCGCCAGCGCCGCCGAACCGTCGGGCTTCGCTTGCCAGCGCGCATCTTGCCCGCAGGCTACGCACCGGCCCTCGCCGTCCAGAAGCTGCGCCTTCGCGCCTGGATTGGCAGGCACGACCATAAGATCGTCGCACACGCCGCGGCATCCCAGGCGCAGATCCAGACCGGCGCCCGCAATCGTCAGGACCTCGCCGCCGATGCGGCTCGCATCCCGTCCGTCCACGGTCAGGCTCTTTGCCTGAAGCGAGGCGTCCGGGTTCAGACGGCGGTCGACGGCGTCCCACCCCGAGGACAGAGCAAGAATCGCCACGCCCACGGCTAGCAGCCCCAAAAACCCGACGGCAGCGCCCCAGATGAAGCGCCCGACCCCCGCTATCGGCCCCGCCATCGCCTCATCGTCTCCCGCGCCTTGCCGCCTTAGTCATATATAGAACATAATAGGAACTCAAGAAGCTCGCGCCTAGGCCTACCGGCGCTTTGACCTCGCACCCTCCGGTCCGGCCTGTCGATAGGCCGGATTCCCCGCTGCAGGCGTTCCGAGCCGGGTTTGGAGGTTCGCGGGATTGACCGGCCGCCCTTCAGCCGCAGCACGCCGCCCTTCTGCATTATTCCTAATGTCCATGAGCGCTTCCGCGGCCGGCTGGCCATGCCACTCGCGGGATCGAGCAAGGTTTTGAAGCCACCCCGGCGCCCCTCCAACAGCTGTCTGCTCGCGCGTGACGTAAAGGGGGCGTCACTGATCGCCACATCCTTCTCCTTAGGGTCTGGGAGGTTGCATCCGCACAGCCCGGGCGGCCGCGGAGCCGCCCGGGCCGGCGCTCCCGGCCCTAGACGGCGGCCAGGCGGCAGGCGAGCTGCGGCCGGACGGTCTTGAAGCCGTAGAGGACGTCCAGTCGGCACGGGAACTTGTCCGTGTTGATGTCGTACTGGCGCACGATCCGCATCGAGATCCCGTCGAAGACCTCACGGCTCGCGAAGTCGACGCCGCGCGGCATCACCAGGTCGGCGGTGGCGAAGGCGAAGGCGCCCTTCTGGTAGGCCATGGAGAGGCCGTAGGGCGTGTTGGCCGTGCCCGCGAGGGTCACCGCCGCGCCGTTCGCTGGCGAGGCCGAGACATTCTGTCCGGCGCCGCTGGTCACGATGGCCGGCGAGATCGGATACGACGTCGCGGTCCCCCCCGTCCCCACCACGAACTGCTGCAGCGTGCCGGTCGCCTGCTTTGTCTCGGGGTGCACCCGGAACACGCCCGCGATGGTGATCACGTCACCCGCAGTCGGCGCGCCCGTGCCGCCGGAGACGGTCAGCGTCCCGCCGCTCTGCCCGGCGCCGTTCACCACCACCGCGCCCGTGGTCGGGCCGCGCACGTGGGCCGGCCACAACGTGTTCTCCATGAAGTCGAACCCGGCGGTGCGGCCCATGAAGCCTTCGCGGTTCTGCTTGGAGATGGTGGTCTTGTCGTTGAATAGGCCCTTCAGCTCGCCCACCAGGTCGACGTTGTCCTGGGTGTTCAGGTTGCAGGTCCGCGCGTTCAGCGGGGCCAGGTTGTCCACCAGCGCCTTGCGCGCCAGCATCACCTTGGCGAAGTTCGTCGCGCCGCCCACCTGGCTCCAGACGTCCTTGTACATGGTCATGGCGTCCGCCTCGATATTGGCGGCCAGCACGCTCATGGCGGGCTCCAGGATCCGTTCCGAGAAGTCGTCCAGGTTCATCGTCAAGTCCACCGACGTGAAATTCAGGTCCACGCCCTTCTGCGTGGCCACCTTCAGGTCGACCGACGTTTCGCTGGTGTCCTGCGCCGCCAGGGTGGCGGTCGAGCGGACGGTGTACTGGTTGGGCAGGCGGATCTTCAGGGTGTCGCCCACCTTGGCGCCCTGCCGGGCGAAGCTCTCGTCATAGTCGCGCGTGATCGTGCCCACGAAGTTCAGCTTCTGGTGCAGCACGCGCAGCGCCTCCCGCGTCACGGCGGTGGCGGTCAGGATCGTGTTCGGCATGGTTGTCCTCTGAATAGGTTGAGTTGGCAGCCGCGCAGGCCGGACCCGAGGCGCAAAGGCGCGCGTGCTCGGTCGGCGCCGGTCACGCCGGCGGCGGCTGCAGGATGTCGGTCGACGCCGGATTTGCTCGCGCCCGGACACGGGTCGTCGCTCGGGGCGAGGTTCGTCGTCGGTGGAGCGTTCAGGTCCCGAGGCCGGCGGTTGCCACTGCGCGGACCGCAGCCTAGGATGGAACAAAGCAAAAACGATGGAGCCGGTCTTGTCCCGCTACGTCTATCCGGGGTTGATCTACCTCGCCGCCGCGGTGGTCCTCTTCCTGCGCGGCGACGGGCCCCTCACGGTGTGGCCGCCCAGCGCCCCTTTCCTGTCCGGAGCGCTGTTGGTCATAGCCTCCATCTGGTGGAGCATTCTGGCTGCTTCTGACGCGCGCCCGGCACGGGGGCGTCTGCTTGTCGCCGCGCTTCCGATGGTGGCCCCGGTCGCCATGGGGGCCATGGGCGTTGCAAGGGACGACAACGCCTGGATCGGTATCGCCGCCATGTGGTGGCTCTACGGAATTCCCGTCGCCGCGAGCCTTGTCGCCATGCTGGTCGTTGGCGGCCGCCGCACGCCCGCTTCGGATGAGACGTCGGCCTAGCGGAACAGCAGGTCCAGTGGATGGCCGAACGGCGGCAGGGGCGGCGGTATGACAGGCTCGGCCCGCAGCCGCGTTCCCGCGCCCGGCGTCAGGGCGTCGCCCGGGCGGCGGCGCACGATCGGTTCGGCGACGTCGGCCGCGTAGCTGTTCGAGTTTCTCGACCAAGCCACGTAGCGCCGCGGCTCCCGCTCCAGCTCCGCCGCCAGGGCCCGCGCCGGCGCAGCGGCCTCGTGCGCCGTCGCGCCCGGCACGAAGCCGCGACCCACGACACGCCCGCCCCGCGCATAGTCGGCGCTCGCCGCCGCCGGGGTCACGCGGGCGTCGATGCGTGATTTTCCCAGGAGGACGCCTGCGCCGCTCGACGGTCCTGCGCGGGCGATCAACTGGTCGTTCCCGTCGTCGTACTCCACGTACATGTGTTCATGCGGCCCCGGCACGCCGGGAATGTCATAGGCCCGCACGGTCACACGGGCGCCGGCGCTGGGCCTTCTGGCGACGGGCGTGACCCGCTCCCGCGCCGTCGGCAGGCCCAGCGGATTGAGCGGGTCGCCGGTTGCAGGCCCCGGCGCGAAGGGATTGGGAAACAGAACGCTCCCGTTCGGCGGAGCCTTCCGCGGCACGTCCGCCGGAACGGACGATAGCCTGCCCTGAGGTTTCACGCCCATCAGCGCCCCCGCGCCATCTGGTCGTTGCGCCGGCGCATCCATTCCTTGGCGCCCAGTTCGTCGCGCAGGCCCCCGCCGCCGGCGCCGCCGCCCGACACGGTGACGGCCGGGCGAACCGCCAGGGCCTGGGCTCCGGCCTGCGCCTCGCCGGCCTGGTCGGCCCGCCAGGCCTTGTGCAGCAGCTTCCACAGCCGCGGGTCGGCCATCTGGGCCAGCTCCTCCAGGGTGACGCCGAACGCCTGGCCGTACTCCACCAGCTTGGCCGCCACCTCGGGCGACCAGCCGTCGATCTCCTCGCGCAGCCGCGCGCCGGTGGCCGCCATCTCCTCGGCGGCCGCCCGCGCCGCCCGCAGCTGGTCGCGCTCGTCGGCATGGGCCACGGCATAGGCCAGTTGCTCCCGCGCCTCCGCCATCGCCTGGAACCGGCCCCAGAGGTCCTGCGCCGCCTCGGGCGCCTCGGCGGCATAGGCTTCCCAGTCCACGCCTTCGAACTCGGCCAGCTGGTCGTCCAGCGCCGCCAGGCGGATGCGGTCGCGGCTCGCGCCGCGGAAGGCGCTCGCCTCCTGCCCGAAGGCCTCCCGCTCCGCCTCCAGCGCCCGGCGATGCTCCGCCAGCTCCTGGGTCTTGCGGGTGTAGTCGGCCTGGCGAAGGATCGCCCCCTTCAGCGCCGCCGGCACGGTATAGACCGCCCCGTCCAGCTCCACCTCGATGGTCTCGGGCTCGCCGCCGACCGCCAGGTCGCCGTCCGGGCCGAGGTCTTCCGCGCGCACGAGGTCGCCCTCGCCCGCCATGATGGCGTCGTCGTTTTCCATGGATGTCCTTTGTGGATTTGCCCGTGCGGGCGGGGTTGTCAGTCGGCGCGAGGCGTCGATCGCCGGAGCGCAATCGGCCGAACCGGAAGCCGGCTCGGCGCATAGATCGCTATCAGATCAAAGAGATGGAGCCTCCTTGCCCCGTTCAAATGAGTCCTTTTGAACGGGGAAGGCTCTAGCGACGAAGCCGATCGCGCAGGAAGGTGATCGTGAAATGCGCCGCCACCGCGAACACCGCCCAGCAGCCCGCGGCAAGCGCCGCCGCGGCGAGCAACCCGCCCATCGTAGCGCCTCCGCTGAGCCCCGCATGGGCGGAGACCTCCACCAGCGTAACGAGACCGATAGCGATGCCCGCGCCGATCGCCACGGCGCCGCTCGCCCTCGGACTCCAGCGACTGCTGGCGACAAGCTGGATCGCCACCGAGAGTACGATGATCGCAATCAGGAGGATCAGCAGGAGGTCGTCCATACTGAGCCCCGTCATCGCGTTTTGGCCGCCGCGTTCAAAGCGTATGTCATCGATCGGCGCCGGCTGCCGCGCCCGCCTGGTAGCGCGCAATCTCCACGCGACGTCGCCAGAGGCCTAGAAGGAGGGCCATGGCGGATATGGGCGCCCAAAGTCCCAGGATGACAGCCCAGCTGCCGACCATGTGCCAGCGATAGGATGTCAGAACCTCGGTGAAGGGCGGGTTTGCCAGGGCGACCACAGCCCAGAGCGCCGCCAGCCCGACCACCGGCGACACGATCACGCCAAGCCGACGCCACAGGCCGTGGAGCAGGGCGGCCATGTCGACTGGAAAGGCACACGCCGCCGTCGCCAGCACGCCGATGGTCAACAGCAGAGACCAGTGCATATCTGTACTCTAGCGCCTGGCCTGCAAGTGACCCGGCGCGCTCACTCCATCAGAACAAAAAAAGAACGTCAAGGTTGCAACTTCAGCGCTGCATCGCCTTCATCCGGTTGGTCTCGGCCTCGAAGGCGTCGATCTCCAGCTTGCGCGCCTCGTGCGCCCGGTCCTGCTTCAGGGCCGCGATCTCGGCCTTGGCCGCATTCAGCGCCTGGACCAGCTGACCCAGCTGCGCCTTGGCCTGCTCCACCTCCGGCGGCGCGCCCTTCACCTGCGCCGGCAACAGCGCGGCCATCCGCTGGGCGATCTCGTCCGCGCCCGGCCAGTCCAGGTTCCGCGCCAGCAGGTCGCCGATCAGTGGCGCCGCGGCCGGATAGGCCCGGATCAGCTCGATCATCTGGTTGGCCGCCTCCTCGCGGCGGGAGGTGAAGCTGGGCCCCGACCGCACCGTCAGGTCGTACTTGCCGGCGCCCAGGTCGTAGATCCGGCCGATAGCCTTCAGTTGCTCGGCGCCCTGCCCGCCCCCGCCAGCACCACCCGGCGCCACGCCCACCGACCGGGCCGCCCCGTCCGGCCCCAGCACGCGCACCACGCGTGCGGTCGCATAGACCTTGGGGATCAGGTCCAGGAGGATCCGTCCGGCGTGCCGGATCGAGCGGCTCAGATTGTCGATGTAGTGGAAGGTCGAGACATCGCCCTCCCTTTGCCGGGCCATGATCGCCCGGCCCGACGTCTCGTTCGACCGCGCCCCCAGGCTGGCGTCGAAGAGGCCCGTGATCGACTTCATGTCGTCGGCGGCGTTCATCGCCTCCTGCAGCGCCCCGGCCGGCACCCCGGCGAATCCCTGCCGCATGGGCGGTTCGGGCCCGTCGTACTCGATGTAGGCGTGGCTCTGGACGTTGGCCGTCGCCCATTTCGCCGAGTCCGTCTCGAACGCGCCCTTGCGGCCGATGAACGGCGCCTTGGGCGCCAGCGCCACCAGTTCGGTCGAGGTGGTGCGCCAGTAGTTGAACATCCGCTGGGGGTCCTTGGCGTCCCGCACCAGGCTGCGCAGCCGCCGGCGGCCATCGACCATCAGCTCCTCGCCATAGACCGGCACGATGGGGATGAACCGCCCGGCCCAGTCCACGGTCTCCAGCACCTCGGCGCCCGTCAGGATCCGCTGGGTCACGCGGTGGCTCGCCGTTTGCCGCGGCCGGCCGACGGGCTTCACGCCCAGCGCGTCGAACATCGCCTTCTGCGCCTTGTAGAGGCCCTCCTCGATCGCCTGGCCGTCCGAGAGCGCCAGGATGGTCCGGGTCGTGCGCTCGCGGCGCCAGTACTCGGCGATCATCACGCGGTCGCCGTCCAGCCAGGGCCCGCCCAGCCGTCCATAGTCGTCGCCGTCCCAGTCGACGGCCTCGGCGCCCTTCCACCACGCCTCGAACGCGGCCCTGGGCAGGGTGTCCACCACAAAGGCGGTGTTCCAGTCGCTACTGTCGGCCGCCGCGCTTTCCGGGTCGCCGTAGATCGAGAACGGGTTCGCCACCCGCTCGATGGCGATGTCCTGGTCGAAGCCGTCGTCGCCGGCATAGCGCGTGTTGATCCGGAAATAGCCGACCCCCGACGTCACCGCGAAGTCGAGCGCGGTGTCGTAGGCCACCTCGGCGTCCGAGCTCTGCTCGATATGGCGGATCAGGCCGTTGAACACCTCCGCCGTCTCCGGATCGGACGCCCCGTCTACGGGATGCACCGAGATCGCCGGCTTGTTCTGCCGCGCGTCGTTGACCACTTGGCGGATGAAAGTCGGCAGCCGGTTGATCGTCAGGCAGGGGCGGCCCTCAAGCTCCCGCTCCCGCCGCACCCGCTCCGGCCATTGCTCGCCCAGCCGGGCGAACCGCAGGTCGTCCAGCGCCTCGCGCCGGTTCTCGGCCTCGGCGTCGGCCGCCAGCTGGAACGCCGCACGGGCCTCTTCAAGGATATCTCGATCGGACAAAGGCTTAGGCCCCATAGGTTAAGGCCCGCGCCGGTCGACCCGGGCGGGTGAAGGCGGCCCTCGCGGACCACGGCGATCAGGTTGTGGAGAAAGGCCGCCCCGCCCTCACCGCGCGGCGCGGCGCGGCCCTCAAGGCGCAGTAATCAACCCTGACAGAACTCTCTCAAATTCGCGCGCAAATGTCAAGAACAAAACGCGAACGCTCAGGTCAGTCCTCGAGCAGCGCGTCCAGGGTGATCTCCGCGTTCAGGACGCGGGAGACCGGGCAGGTCTTCTCCGCCGCCTCCGCCACCTCGCGGAACTTGGCCTCCGACAGGCCCGGGACCTTGGCGCGCAGGGTCAGCGCCGAGCGGGTGATCTTGAACCCCGCCCCGTCCTGGTCCAGCGAAACGGCCGCCTCGGTTGACAGCTCCTGCGGCGTGAACCCCTCCCGCTGCAACGCGAAGGCCAGCGCCATGGTGAAGCAGCCGGCGTGAGCCGCGGCGATCAGCTCCTCGGGATTGGTCCCCGGCTCATCCTCGAAGCGGGTCTTGAAGCTGTAGGGCGTGTCGCTCAGCACCCCGGACGCCGAGCTCAGGGCGCCGGCGCCATCGCGCCCGGTCCCGCGCCAGACTGCGTTTGCCTTGCGGATCATCGGCTTCTCCTTCGGGGGTGGAATTCCACCCTGCGGCGCCGCGCCGCCGCCGTCGAGGGCCGTAGCCTCCACGCGCCCCTCGGGCGACGAGTTCAGTCCTCCTCGTCTGCGTCCAGTTCGGCCACCAGCCTGCGCAGGCGCGCCAGATCCTCCGGGGCCAGCGCCCGTTCCCGGGCGAAGTGCGCCACCAGCGGCGCAAGCTGGCCGCCGAAGAGCCGGTCCAGCAGGACCTGGCTTTCGGTGGTCATCCACGCCTCGCGGCTGAGCAGCGGCGCATAGACCACAGTCGCGCCCCGTCGCTCGGACTTCAGGGCCCCCTTGCGGATCAGCCGGTGGATGAGGGTGCGGACGGTGGCCTCGCCCCAGCCGTTGGCCGCGCCGGGGCCGGCCAGGATCTCCTCCACCCCGGCGCCCCCGCCGCCGCCCTCCGCGCCGTCCCAGACGGCGGCCATGACCTGGCTCTCAGCCTCCGAGATGCGCCGGTCAGCGACGGGCTTCGCCACCGCCGCCTCAGGCCGCCGCGCGGCGAATGCGGCCTTCCAGGTGCCGCTCGCAGATCACCGCCACGGTGGTCGCCAGCAGCCCCAACATGATCGCCAGCGTCGCTTCCGCCAGCCCCGGCGCTACAACGGTCAGGCCGGGCGCCGGCCGCACGTTCGAGATCCCGATGAAGCTGGCGAACATCACATAGGCGGCTGCGAGGCAGCCCATTGGCACTCCGGCGGAGCGGACGATCCGCAGCCGCCCCAACGCGCCCGCCAAGGCCTTCGCGTCAGCCTTGCCGACCTTGCCCAGGCTCACGCCCCATACCGCGACCGAGGCCGCCGCCGCCGCCAGCAGCAGCAGCATCACCAGCTTCATCTCGACCGAGGCGTCGGCAAATACCCCGGCCACGGTCAGTCGCTCAGAGGCCGGGACCACGGTGTAGGCCGGTTGCGTCTGCGCCCACGCCGCGCCGGCCGCCATGGCCGTGGCGACGCCGCCTGCCGCACCGGTCCGGAATTTCGTTCTTCCCATGGTCCGCATCGCGGCCTCCCGTTCGTTATTACACACGTAGCAATCGAAGCTTACATCTGTAACAACGACTGTCAACGGCCGCGATGGGACCGAAGGGTCAGGCGCTCCGGCGGCGGAACATGCCGACGATGAAGAGCAGCAGGATCGCGCCCGCCGTGGCCACCAGCAGGCTCGGGATGATCCCCTCGCCGGTGCCGATGCCCAGGGCCGTTGCAATAAAGCTGCCCAGGAACGCGCCGACGACACCCACGATCAGGTTCATCACCAGGCCGTGGTTGCGCCGCATGACCTTTTCCGCGATCCAGCCGGCCAGGATGCCGATCAGGATGGCGCCGATAATTCCTACTCCACTCATGGCTTTCTCCTCCGTTCGCCTGCGACGGCAATGCGGAGCGGGGCCGTTCGGTTGCAGGATCAGTAGTAGCGTGGGCCCGAGGCCATGAGCCGCCAGTACCAGACGGCGACGATCAGGGCGCCGACGCTCTCGAACGGCCGGGCTTCCATCAGGTCGATCAGCTGGCGCGCGAAGTCTGGCATCCGCGGCCTCCTGCCGCCTAACCGTCCCCCGACCATTTCACGTTTAAGATCAACACCCTTAACGTCGCTTAAGGAAGCAGGATTAACTTAGCCCATCCACGAGAGCGCGCCCGGCGATGCCCGCGCGTTCGGGCGCGCCGCCGCCTCCGGCCCGCCCCGCCGGTTCAGCGCGAACTCCCCGAACGCGTCCGCGCCATGGCTGGCCTGGTCGTGCAGCGGGCCGGCATAGCTGCGCGTCGCCCGGTTCCAGCGTTTGCGGTAGTTGCGCAGCCGCTCCAGCCCGCCCGCACAGCGCTCGGCGTCGAACCAGCACATGGGGATCAACAGCCGCGCGGCGTTCACCCGCTCCTCCGGATCGGTGGGCGCGCCCACGCTGATCCGGGACAGACCCATCGAGCCCAGGGTGTCGTAGCGCGAGCGCCCCGTCCCCAGCTCGCGCACCATCACGTCGTGCGGCAGGTGGTGCGCGCCCCACAGGTACGGCTTCCCGCCGATCGCCTGCCGGACCACCGCCTCCAGCCCCTCCCCGCTGGTCTCGAAATAGTCGATCACCCGCACCTCCCGCCCGGCCTGCTGGAAGAACCAGACCGCCGTATAGTCGTCGATCCCAAGGTCCCAGGCGGTGTCCACCCGCAGCGACGGGTCCACCGGCACGCGGCCGACCCGTCCCGCCCGTTCGGCCTCGGCCAAGAGGCTCGCGTAATAGGTCCCGGGCGCCGCGGCGTCGAAGTCCACCAGGTACTCGGAGGCGAACCGCGCCTCGCCTTCCTCCACCGACCCCAACTCGGCGATCAGCTCGCGCCGCTCCCGCTCCAGCTGTTCGGGCGTGAACACGTCCGTCTCCGTCGCCGGCGACTTCAGGCAGAACCACGCCGGATCATCCCGTCGGCTCTCGAACGCCCGCGCCGCGTGGTTGCGCCCGCGCGGCGTCCACAGGAACAGCGCCCAGCCGTCGTTTTCCAGCAGCATCGGCCGGATGTGCGCCCAGGCCTCAGGGGTCGCCAGCGCCCACTCCGACATCACCACGCCCGCCGCGGACGAACCCACCAGGCTGTTGTAGTTGTCCGAGCCCATCACCTGCCAGGTGGCGCCGTTCGCCAGCTCCACCAGCATCTCCGCCTCGCGGAAGACCGGGTGCAGGGCGGCCGGAAACGCCTCCTCGATCCGCCGCCGGCCGGTGTGCGGGTTCACCGCGTCCCAGATCGCCTTGCGCCCCTGCGCCGTCTCCGGCAGCAGGTGCCAGTAGGTGCCGGGCCGGTTCGACGCCGACCAGGCCGCCCAGTGCAGCGCCACCTCGTCCTTCCCCCACCGCCGATGCGCCACCACGTCCGCCCGCTTGGCGCCCTCCATCAGCGCTTCCCAAAGCTCCACCTGGTGCGGCCTCGGCTCCCAGTCGAACGGCAGCGCATTGCCGCCGGCCTCCACCGACGCCAGGGCCGCCATCGCCGCCTCGGCCTTGACCTTCAGCGCCGCCCTCACGCCTCGCCCTCCGGCTTGATCTCGCGGACGAAAGCCTTGCCGTCCGGCCCGGTCAGCTTCTCGAACCGGCGCGCGCGGAACACGATCTCCACCCGCTCCGGCATTTGCCGCGCCTCCTTCTCCGCCTTGCCGCCCCAGGCCTTGGGCGCGATCAGCGCGGCGCGGCGCATCAGGGTCGCGACCAGCAGCCGGGCCTGCGGGGCCGTCTCCTTGGTCGCCGCCCGCGCCACCGACAGCGCCTCGTCCGCGCAGGCGTCCGCCCCCTGCAGCCGGGCGCGCGCCACGGCCTCGGCAAACGCCGGGTCCTTGTCCTGCCAGGCGTATAGCGTGGTGTAGGAGGGCATGCCCTCGAAGGTGCAGATGGTGGCCCACGGCTCACCCTTCGCCAGCCGCTCGCAGATTTCCGCCGCGATCTGCGCGCCGTAGCGCACTTGCGGGGCCTTCGCCCTCGCCGGCGGCTTCTTGCGCGGACGCTTCGTGACCTCGGCGGCCGGCCGTGGCTTTTCGACCATGGCTAAGCTCCTTGTTTGTGTTGAACTTTCCAGCCCGGCGCGCCGCCACAAAGTGGTCGCGATCTCGGCTCTCCGTCGTCGCGTCCGCCCTGCGGCGCGAGTCGTATCGTCGGACATGCGTCGCCCTGGCCGCCGGCCGGGGCTACCTTGGGGAGCGAACTCGATGTCGTCCGAGGATCACTATCGCAGCCAGGCCGAAGCCCTGCTTCGTCTCGCCGCCGCCGCCGACAACATGCGCGACCGCGGCCGCCTCATCGACGAGGCCATGCACTGGCACAACCGCGCCATCGAGGCCCGGGAAGGCGCCGACGGCTCCCTTGCGGATGGCGCGGAAGAGCTGCGCTTCTAGGCGTCGCCCTTGCCGCGGAGCGCGGCGGCGCAGGCCTTCGCGAACGCCTTCGGGCTGATCGGCTTTTCCACCACCGCCACCCCTTCGCCCTTCAGCATGTCCACATTGCCGGTCACGTAGAAGTACGGGATCTCGCCCAGCCGCTCCGTGATCGCCCTGACCGCTTCGATCCCGGTCCCTTCCAGGATGCGGACGTCGGCGGTGATCAGGTCGGGGCGATGCCGGCTGGCCTGCTCCACCGCATCGGTCGGCGTGGCGGCGATGTCGAAGCTTCGATACCCGAGACCGCGCAGGAGGTCCTCGACCTCGAGCGCGATGATCATTTCATCCTCGATGATCAGGGCATGCGGCGCTGACGGGTCCGGCATCACAGGAACATGGCTCCGACGGTGCGCGAGACCAAGCCCGCACACCCCCAATGAGTCGTCCCCCGACCACCCCATGGGATCGGCGAATGGTGAAGAAGGCTTGAACAAGCGCGGCCTTGAGAGCCGCTCGCAGCTCTGCCCTTCAGTCCGGCCGCCGGACCGCCTAGCTTGCCCTCATGGCCGTGCTGTTCATCTCCCACCCCGAAGTCGAGATCGATCCCGAAGTTCCTGTGGCGCGCTGGCGGCTGTCCGACCGCGGCGTGGCGCGGATGCGCGCCTTCGTCGCCTCGCCGACGGTGGCCAATGTGAGCGAGGTCTGGGCCAGCACGGAAACCAAGGCGATCGAGGCCGCCGGCCTGCTGGCCGCGCGCTTCGGCCTGCCCGTCCATGTCGATTCCCGCCTTGGCGAAAATGACCGCACGGCCACCGGCTTCCTGCCCCCCGCCGAGTTCGAGGCCGTGGCCGACGCCTTCTTCGCCAACCCGGATGAGAGCGTGCGGGGGTGGGAAACGGCCGCCGCCGCCCAGGCCCGCGTGCGCGCCGCCGTCGCGTCCATTCTCGCCGACCGCCGCGGCGCGGGCGACCTCGCCATCGTGGCCCACGGCGCGGTGGGCACGCTCCTCTACTGCGCGCTCCAGGGCGTCCCGATCTCCCGCAAGTTCGACCAGCCCTTCCAGGGCCACGTCTGGTCCTTCAACGCCGAGACCCTCGCGCCGACCCACGGCTGGACGCCCATCGCGCCCCGTTGAGCGGCGGCGCCGCCTAGGATCCGCAGCGGTCCAGACCGGTCTGCGACTCGGCCGGGGTCTCAAGAACCTGTTGCATGCAGCCGAAGAGGTCCGCGATCCGGATCGGTTTCGACACGAAGGCGTCCATCCCAGCGGCCATGTACTCGCGGACCTGGTGGGCCATGGCGTTCGCCGTCAGCGCGACGATCGGAATGCGCGGCGCCCCCGTCTGGGCCTCCAACCTCCGGATCGCTCGCGTGGCGGACGGCCCGTCCAGCTCCGGCATCTCCACGTCCATGAGGATCAGGTCCCAGCGCTCCTGAGTATAGGCGGCCACGGCTTCGACCCCGTTCGCCACCACCACCGGCTCTATGCCGATCTGCTGCAGCAGGGTCCGCAGCACGGTCTGGTTCACTGCATTGTCCTCGGCCGCCAGCACCCGCAGTCCGGCCTCCGGAGCAGCTGCGGCCACCTCCGTCGCCCTGGTGGCCGTCGCCACCTCGGCGCCCAGATAGGGTAGGTCCACCTCCACTCGGAAGGTGCTGCCCTCGCCTGGCGTGCTACGGGCGCCGATCTCTCCGCCCATCAGTTGGACCAGCTCCCGGCAGATCGCCAGACCCAGGCCGGTGCCGCCATATCGCCGCGTGGTCGAGGCATCGGCCTGCTCGAACTTGCTGAACAGGCGGGGCAGCCGGTCGGCCGGGATGCCGATGCCGCTGTCCGCAACCTCCAGGACAAGCCGCCCGGCCTCGCGCATGGCGCGCAGCCGCACCCCGCCCTGATCCGTGAACTTCAGCGCATTCGAGGCCAGGTTGTTCAGCACCTGCCGAAGGCGCGCGGCGTCGCCCCGATAGATCCCTGCCGTCGCGGGCGCGATCTCCACCTCGAAGGCGACGGCCTTGCTGGCCGCGACCCCGCTGAACGTGGCGCGGACTTCCTCCATCAGGCCGGCCAGCGAGAACTCCGCGTCTTCCAGCTCAAGCTTCCCCGCCTCGATCTTCGAGAGGTCCAGCACGTCGTTGAGGATCGCGAGCAGCGCCTCCCCTGACTGCCGCACAGTCTCCAGCCGGCCCCTCTGCCGCTTGGACAGGCGGTCGTTGGCCATGGCCTGCGCCATGCCCAGCACCCCATTTAGCGGCGTGCGGATCTCGTGGCTCATTGTCGCCAGGAAGCGGCTCTTGGCCACGTTGGCGGCCTCGGCCTCCTCCTTGGCCTGTCGCAGCGCGGTCTCCGCCTGCTTTCGGCCCGTGATGTTCTGCATCGCGCCGATCAGCCGGATTGGCTCACCGGCGTCGCTGCGCACCAGCCGCGTCGTACAGGCCGCCCAGACCTCCTTCCCGTCCTGGCGGTTGATCCGGTACTCGGGCCGGAACGGCAGGTCCTCGATCATCGCACGCTCCCACTCGACCGCGATCTGCGCGCGGTCCTCGGGATGGATGGTCAGGTTGGTGTCCCGGGCGATCTCGTCGGGGTCCAGCGACCCGTCGAAGAACGACTCCGCCGCGCCCGCGGTCATCATGGCGCCGGAACGGTAGTCCATTTCCCACACATGCACGTCGGCCAGTTCCACGGCCATCTGCAGTCGCTGCTCGGATTCCTCCACCCGGCTCATCGCCTGCACCATGTCGGTGATGTCCATCGACACCGAGATCGTTCCGCCCACCTCGCCGTCGGCGTCGCGCCACGGCGTCACCTCGGTGCGCCACCACTCCCCGCCATCCCCGCCGCGCGGAGAGTTGAACATGGGGTCCAGGACCGTCTCGCCCGCGAGGCACCGGTCGTAGCTCTCGCGGAACTGCGGGAAATAGTCCGGGCTGATCTCGTACAACGAGCGCCCCAGCACGTCGGCCTCAGCGCGGCTCATCTCCCGCAGCCACTTCACGCTGGCGGCCAGGACCTTCATCTCGCGGTCCGTGACCACGATGGCCGCAGGCACCGCACGCAGCAGCACGTCCAGGATGCTGGCCTGTCCGTCCCGTCCTTGCGCGACGAGCATCGCGACGCCCTGCAACCCTCGATACGGCATTGGCTTCCTTCGTCTTCCGCCCCGGATCTTTTGGCAGAAGTCCTAAAAATTCCATGTCGACCCACCGCACGCATCAGTTGAACTGTTAGTATTCCCGGACGAATATTACGCTCTCGGCCGCGCCCCCGTGACGCACGCGCCTCTCGGTGGCGTCGACTACTGAACATAGCTCGCGGGCACTGGTGTTCATGCCCCAGAATGAGCATGTGACAGGATGTCACGCCCGGGATCGCTTAAGCTTCTGTTCGACGAAGGTTGGCAAAGACCTTCGGGTGTACGAGGACCGATCCCGCGCGAACCGTTATCGCCGCCGCAGCGTGCTGGCGCTTGCGGTTCTGCTCGGCGTCCTGATCGTCGGCGGCGCGGCCGGCCTGATCGCCTTCGCCTGGCGCGCGGTCGACGCCGAGGTCGCCGGTCGGGAGACCCAGCTCGTCCGCCGCGCCGTGACCCGCACCGACGCCCGGCTGGGTCGCGAGACCACCTCGGCGGCGGAGTGGGACGACGCCTTCGACCGGACCGCCCGGCGCGACCTGCGATGGATCGACCTCTACCTCGCCGGCTACTATCGATCCTCCTTCGACCATGACGTGACCCTGGTCTTCGACCCGACCGGCGCGCTCTTCTACGGCGCCCGGGCAGGCGCCCGCGTCCGCGTCGGCGAGCTATCCGAACTGGCGCGCGCCGCTGCGCCCCTGGTCCACGCGGTCCAGGCCGAAGAGCTGCGCCGGCGCGCCCGGCTCGACTACGCGCGTCCTTTGGACGTGAGCAGCCTGTCCTGGCGGACGGCCGCGGTGGAGGCGGGCGGCCAGGTGTATCTCCTCACCGCCGCCAGCCTCCTGCCCTCCAGCCGCCTTCTGAGGGGCCAGCAGCCGGTCCAGGTGGTCCTGTCGGGCCGCGCCGTCGACGCGCGGTTCCTGCAGGAGTTCGAGCAGGACCTCGGCCTCTCGGCGGCGCGGCTGAAACGCGGCGCATTCACCGGCCGCGTCGGCGAGGCGCCCCTGCTCGATGACCGCGGCGCCCCCGTCGCCGCCATCGCCTGGGACCCCGCCCGCCCCGGCATCCAGGTGGTCAAGCGCCGGCTCGAACCCATCGCCGCCGCCCTCCTGGCCATGGCCGCCGTCTGCGCGCTCCTCTGGGTGCGGATCCGGGGCCTTCTCCTGGGGATCGCGGCCAAGGACCGCGAACTGGAGGACAGTCTCGCCGATCTGGTGGCCGCCCGCGACGCGGCCCAGGCCGCCAGCGTCGCCAAGAGCCAGTTCATCGCCAATGTCAGCCACGAGATCCGCACCCCGCTGAACGGCGTGCTCGGCATGGCCCAGGCGATGGAGAGCGACGAGCTTTCGCCCCGCCAGCGGGCGCGGCTGGGGATCGTGCGCGAGTCGGGCGAGTCCCTGCTGGCCATCCTCAACGACGTGCTCGACCTGGCCAAGATCGAGGCCGGCCGGCTCGAGCTCGAAATGACCGAGTTCGACCTCGGCGACCTCGCCAAGGGCGCCCACGCCGCGTTCACCGCCCTCGCCGACCGCAAGGGGCTCGACTTCACCCTCACCGTCTCCGACGAGGCGCGGGGCCGCTACCGCTCCGACTCCACGCGCGTGCGCCAGATCCTCTACAACCTCATCTCCAACGCCCTGAAGTTCACCGAACAGGGCAGCGTCCGGGTCGAGGTCGCCCGCGCCCGCGATGGTCTGCGCTTCGACGTCGCGGACACCGGCGTCGGCATGACCGACGAGGTCCGGCGAAAGGTCTTCGACAGTTTCCAGCAGGCCGACGCCTCCACCACCCGCCGCTTCGGAGGCACCGGCCTGGGCCTCGCCATATGCCGCGAGCTGACCCAGCGTCTGGGCGGCCGGATCGACGTCACCAGCACGCCGGGCCGGGGCTCGGTCTTCACGGTCCTGATCCCCGCCACCCGGCTGGGCGATGCGGCGCCCCCGCGCCCGGCCCCGCCGGCGCCAGAGGGCCTCCCGGCGCCGTCGGCCGCGCCAGGCGGCGTCCGCGTCCTGGCGGCCGAGGACAACCCGATCAACCAGCTCGTGCTCAAGACCCTGCTGCACCAGGTCGGGCTCGACCCCACGGTCGTCGGCGACGGCGCCCAGGCCCTGGACGCCTGGCGCTCGGCCGACTGGGACGTGATCCTCATGGACGTCCAGATGCCGATCCTGGATGGGCCGGACGCGACCCGCCAGATCCGGCTGGAGGAGGCTCGCCTCGGCCGCCCGCGCGTCCCCATCGTCGCCCTGACCGCCAACGCCATGTCCCACCAGGTGAACGCCTACCTCGCCGCCGGCATGGATGCCTGCGTCTCCAAGCCCATCGACCTGGCCCAACTGCTGGACGTCATCTCCGACGTCCTCGGCGACCCCGCCCACCGACCCGACGCCGAGACCGCGTCCGCATAGGCCCGCCCTCGCTCGGGGGGGGCCGACCAGCTCCTAGGGGACCCTGCGATACACGAACCGCTCGCCGTCCTGATGCAGGACCAAGGTGGGCGACGGCGCCGGCCCGGACCCAGGGAACTCGAACAGAATGTCCCCGCCGTACTTGGAGAAGAACCGCGTCGGCGATTGCGGGACGATGAGAAGCTGGCTGGCCCCGGCCGTCACGATCAGCCCCGTCTCCCCGCGGCTGATCTGAATGCGGTCGTCCGCGGCGTACTCGTAGGTTCCGAGCACGCGTTCCAGGGCGGCCGGGGGCACGGCGACCTCGCGTCGCCGGGGCGTCACCTTCAGGTCGACGTCCTGTTGCGGATCCAGCACCCGTCGGCCGATGTCGTCGAGGCCCGCCCCGCTCGCCGCGTCCGCGATGGCGACGACGCCGATGCGCCGCGCGGGGTTGAAGCCCATGAACGCCCGGGCGCCGTCACCGCTGCCGTGGCTCCAGTAGTACGTCTCGCCGTGGATCGTCGTTCGCCGCCAGCCCAGCGCCATGCGGGCGTTCGCATCGTCGCCGGGCCGATCGACCTCCATCATCAGCCGCGCCGCCGCGGGCAGTTCGCCCGGCCCCACGCCCGTGAGGAAAAGCTCCAGCAGCCGCAGGAGATCGTTCGGGGTCGAGCGGAGCCCGCCGGCGGGAGCCAGGACGCCGTCGTCCGACGGGCCGATGGGCTTGAGGTCGAGGTCGTGCCCCTGGGCGCGCCGTCCCGCCGCCTCCGGGGGCTCGCCGAACTGCGTGTCGACGAGGCCCAGCGGACCGGTGACGCGGCGGCGCAGCAGGTCGGGGAAAGGCTCCCGAGCCTTCAGCGCCAGGCCCTGGCCCAGCAGGGCGACACCAAGGTTTGAATAGCGGAATTGGGAGCCCGGCGCCTGGCCGAGCGTGTGGGTCGGCAGGTCCGCGTAGAGCTGCGCGAAGGAATAGCCAGCGTACTTGTTGGGCCGGTCTGGCGCGCCCTCGATGTTGCCCGGCCGAAGCGGCAGGCCGGAGGTGTGCGTCGCCAGATCCGCCAGCGTGATGGCCGCGCCGTCGAACGCCGGGACCGTCACGCCCGGCGGCACGTATCCCGCAAGCGGGCCCTCCAGCCGCGCTTCGCCGCGAACGACGAAGTCGGCGAGCAGCAGGGCCGTGAAGACCTTCGAAAGCGAGGCGATCTCGAACACGGAATCGCCGCCCAGCCGCCGCGCCCGCTGCCGGTCGGTGGGCCCATAGGCGATCAGGCTCCGCCCGGTCGGCCGCACGATCGCGACCACGCCGCCCGTCGCCAGCTTCTGCCGTTCGATCCGAAAGCGAAGCCATCTCTCGACGTCGGCGTCGCTCGCCGGCGCCACGACCGGCGAAGCCGGCTTGACCACGTCCGCGAGCGCCGGCGCCTGCATCGCGGCCACCCACGCGAGCAGCGCAGCCAACAGGAACGTGAGAAGACGCATCATCGGTCCATGCCCCAAATCGGTCCGGCGCCTTGAACGGCCGCCACCCATTGATGTCCGCGTGCACGCATGCCGTCAAAAGCCGCTCTGACCAGCGGACTACCGACCGCTCCGCTGGACGCTCGCGACCACGTCTTCGATCGCGGCGACGACGGCGTCGGGCTTGCTGTACTGCATGGCGTGGTCCGCGCCCTCCACTTCGACCAGCCGCCCTCCCGACGAGAGGCCGACGATCTCCTGGTGCGCCGCCAGCCAGACTTTTTGCAGATCCTGGCGCAGCTCGGGCGCGTCCGCCTCTGCTCGCTCCGTCGCCGTGAGCACGACGAGCGGCATGGCCCCGTAAGGACGCTGCTCGGCGGCGATCTGATCGGCGTTCGCCGTACTCATGCTCTCGGCTTCGGAGATGCCCGTGCGGGCGAAGACCGGATCGAGGTACATGCGGGCCAAAGCTTCGTTCAGCGCCTCCGGATAGCCTGGGATCTTCGGCGGCGGTCCTCCACAAGCCTTGAACATGTCCTCCCGCGGCTTGGCAGCCGCAATGGTTTGCATGCATCCGTCGGACTTGGCCTTGCCCTCGCCGATGAGGGCGCCGACCGCCGGCGAGACCAGCGCAGCGCGACGCTGGGCGTGGTCCAGCGCCGGATCCACAAGCACCAAGGCCGCCGTGCTCGCCGGTTCCCGGCTGGCGAACAGCCGCATCGTCTGCCCGGTCAGCGAATGCCCGACGAGCACGTAGGGCGGCGCAAGATCGGCAGCCCTGAGCAACTGTTGCAGGTCAGCGACGATGTGCTGCGCATCGCGCGGAAACGGTCCGGGGTCGCTGAACGCATAGCCGGCGCGGTCGTACGAGCAGACGCGGGTCGTCCTGGCGATCGCTGGCTGCACCTTGGCCCAGGTCAGCGTGCTTTCGCCCAGGCCGCCGTCCAGGATCACGGTCGGCCGCCCTTCGCCCACGCAGTACAGGTTGAGCCGCCGTCCGTCCGGCAAGGCCACCAGCGTCTGCGGACGGGCATACGCCAGCAATGCATCCGCGGAGGGTGACGCCTGCGCCCTCGGCGGCTCGGCTTGCCCCAGGTTTGCGAACCCGGCCGCCAGTACGGCCGCGCTCACGGAGATGATGCGCCGCGGCATGCTCTCGCCTCCACCGACCTGCGCGCATTACGCATGTAAATCCTGGCGAGATGCAAGCCCGGACCTCACCGGAGCTTGTTTGCGTCCTGCACCCGAAGCGCGCTACCAAGGAGCATGCTAGAGACTGCGGAAACCTGCTGAGCGTCTCGATCTGACGAGACACCCACCAACAGCTGCGACGGCCGCGCTGATCGCGGCCGGTTTGGTCGGCTGCGCCCCCCGGTCCCCTCTACAGGCTCAACAGCATGCAACTCCGCCTTCGACGGGAGCGTCCGGAAGACGCGACCACGATCTACGCCCTCACCGAGGCCGCGTTCGCGGGCTTGCCGTTCAGCGATGGCGTCGAACCCAGGGTCATCGATGCGTTGCGAGCGGCAGGCGCCCTGACCCTTTCCCTCGTTGCGACCGATGCGAACGAGATCGCCGGCCATGTCGCCTTCTCGCCGGTCGCGATCAACGGCCGGCCGAGCGACTGGTACGGGCTCGGACCTGTAGCTGTCTGGCCGCATCGACAGCGGAACGGAATAGGACAGGCCCTGATCCGGGAGGGATTGTGGCGTCTCCAGTCGATGGGCGCCGGCGGTTGCGTCCTCCTGGGAGCCCCCGCTTACTACGCTCGCTTCGGCTTTGAGCGCGATCCACGGCTTCACCACGCCGGCGGACCCGCCTGGGCCTTCCAATGCCTGACCTTGAACGGGCCGCGCCCCGTCGGCGAGGTGAGCTTCCACCCCGCTTTCGATGCGCCATAGGACGAGGACCCGCGGCCACAGACCGGCGCCCCAGTAGCGCCTCGGAGCATCGGCAACCGGACTCGAGGCGCAGTAATCAACCCTGACAGAACTCTCTCAAATTCGCGCGCGGATGTCAAGAACAAACAGCGAACAAGACGACGGTCGCCGTCCGGCCCCGCGAAGGATACGATTTGGAGGAGGCGGGTTCTAAGGCCCCGACGTCCGCGCGGACTTCGCCAGCCGCGGGTCCAACCGGAGGGCCGCCTCGTCGTCGGCGCGCGCGCGGCGCATGTCCTGCGACGCGGCATAGGCGATGCTGCGATGGTGCAAGGCAAGGGCGTCGTTCGGCTCCAGCGCGATGGCCTGGGTGAGATCGGCGATGGCGGCCTCGCCGCGGCCCCGCTTCAGCTCCGAGATGCCGCGCCCGCGCCAGGCCGCCGCATCCTTCGGGTCGAGCGCGAGCGCCGCGCTGTAGTCCGCCACGGCCGCCACGTGGTCGCCCTTCGCCTGATGGAGGCCGGCCCGCTGGCGGAAGGCGACCTCACGCGTCGGATCGAGGGCGATCACCCGGTCGTAGTCGGCCATCGCCAGCGAACCCTTGCCCTTGGCCTTCAGGGCCTGGGCGCGGTTGAGCAGGGCGTCGACATGGTGCGGGTCGATGGCGATGGCGTGTCCCAGGTCGTCGACCGCCCGGTCCCAGTCGGCCTGCTGCATATAGGCCGCGGCCCGGTTGTTGTAGGCGTCCCGGAACATGGGATTCAGCGCGATGGCGCGGGTGAAGTCGGCGATGGCGAGCGCACGCGCGCCCTCGGCCAGGTAGGCGTCGCCGCGCACCTTGATCAGCTCCGCGTCCGTCGGATTGAGATCGATGGCCCGGCCGAACTCGGCGATGGCCTGATCGCCGCGCCCCAGGGCCTGCAGCGCGGTTCCCCGCGCCCGGTGGCCGCCGGCCACACCGGGATCGAGGCGCAGCGCCTCCGCCGCGTCGGCCTCGGCACGCGCGGCGTTCCCCGCCTTCTGGTGGGCGAGGCCCCGATTGCGCCAGGCCACGGCGTCGGCCGGGTCCAGGGAAATGGCGGTCGAGAAGTCCGCGATCGCGGCCTCGACGTCGCCGGCGTTGCTGCGCAGCACGCCGCGGGTGACGAAGACAGCCCCATCCTGCGGCGAAAGCCGCGCGGCGGCGTCGAGGTCAGCCAGGGCGGCCGCGTTGTCGCCGCGCCGCATGGCCACCCCCGCGCGGTTCAGATAGGCCGAGGCCACGGTCGGATCCGCGGCGATGGCGGCCGCGTAGTCGGCGGCCGCGCGGCCGTCGTCCCCCTTCGCCGCATGGGCCATCCCGCGATTGACGTAGGTGCGCGCCACCACGCCCTCGGTCCGGGCGGCGGCGGGGCCCAGCTCCAGGGCCGCGTCGTAGTCGGCGATGGCCCGGTCCCACGCGCCGCGCTGCTGATGGACGAAGCCGCGGTTGCGCAGCGCCACGGCGCGCTCGACGGGCGTCCGGCTCGGCCCCTCGATGATGCGGGTACACGCCCGCACCATTTCCTCCGGCTCGCCGGAGGCGCAGGCGATGGCGTTGCGGTCGATGACGGGCCGCCCCTGGTCCTGCGCTCTGGCCCCGCCTTGCGCCGCCAGAGCCAGTCCCAGCGCGAGCCAGACAGTGTTCCGCATCATTCCCGTCACCCCATGATCGCGACCGATGCGATGCCTTCGGTTACGACCTCCAAGGCCATCACGCTATACACGTGCACGGGCATAACACGCTTCCGCGTTGCGCCCGCACGCTGCGCGGCCGCCCCCTCACCTCGCCTCGCCGCCCGCCGCCAGGATGTCCAGGGCCACCTTCAGCACCGCCTCCAGCCGCCCGGCGTCCCGGTCGCCGCCGGCGGCCTCGCGCGGGGTGCGTTCCTCGCCGCAGACCAGGTCGCACGCCGCGACCAGGTCGGGCTGGCGCCACAGCCGCCGGCGGAAGTCGGCCAGCCGGCGGCGCGCCAGTTCGGTCTCCTCCCCGTGCGCCAGGACGTCCTGGATCGACGGGGGGACGAACTCGCCGCGCACCCGCGGGTCCAGGGTGGACGGGATCGCCTTCTCCAGCTTCACCCGCCGATAGACCCGGCCATAGAGCTCGCCCGCCGCCTTGGCCGAGGGATCGATCCGCCCCTTGGCCGCCAGCCAGTCCAGCCCGCTCTGCCGCCGGTAGGGTTGCGCCCGGGCGCCGGGCGCGGGTCCTGCCACCGCCTGGCCGCGGGCGCGGGACAGGGCCACCGTCTCGGCGACGCCGGCGGCCACCGCCGCCGCCTCGCCCCGCGCCTTCGCCTGCCGCTCCAGGCGCAGCAGCCGGTCGCGCGCCGCCCGCTGGGCCTTCAGGGCCGGATCGCGGGAGGTTTTCGGCCCGCTCATGGCGTCACCCCCCGCGCCACCACCGCGTCGGCCAGGCGATAGACCGCCTCTGACGCCTCGGCTTCTCCTTCGATGACCACCAGGCCCGCGGCCGTGTGCGCCAGGAGTTCGCGCAGGAAGCGGCCGCGCTCGGCCGCGCGGCGGCGGCTGAGCGCTCCCGCCACCAGGGCCGCAGCGTCCGGAGCCCCGCTCATCGCCGGACCCCCGGCGCCGTCAGCGCCGGATAGCCCCCGGCCGCCACGACCGCGGCCACATGCGCCTCGTGCCGGGCGAACCGCGGTCGCATCCGGTCCAGCATCTTGCCGGGCCGGGCGACCCTGAAGACGTTTTCGAGCATGCCGGCCTGCCGCGGCGTGAGCGCCAGCTCCGCCTGGGCGCGGGATTGGGAGGCCCCGCCGTACCGGAGCGCGGCGTAGGTCGATGGGATGTGGGATGAGGTTTCCATGATCGAAATGTAGGAAACATACGGTGGATTGCGCAACCTTTGTCTGCAGGTTATCTACACCACCATGGACGGTCGCGCACAACGGCTCCGGCAGGCCCGCCTGGACAGAGGCTACGACACCGCTGCGTCAGCTGCGGACGCACATGGGTGGAGCCGCAACACCTATGCCTCGAACGAGAACGGCAACGCCCCCTTCTCCTATCGGCGCGCCAAGGAATACGCCGCCGCCTTCGGGGTCAGCGCCGAGTGGCTCTACGACGCCACGGGGCCGGCCCGGCCGGGTGGGGGCGATGCGACCGAAGTCCCGGTGGTCGGGCGCGTGGGGGCCAACCCCGACGGCACGGTGCTGTTCGCCCTCGGCCAGGACCCGGCCGAACTGGCGCCGATCCCCCCGGGTGGGACCGACCGAGCCCGCGCGCTGCGGGTGGTCGGCCACTCCATGCGCGGCCTCGCCGACGACGGGGCCCTGATCTATTTCGAGGACCAGCGCACCGCGCCCACGCCCGACATGCTGGGCCAGGTGGTGATCGTCGAGACCGACACCGACGAGGTTCTGGTCAAGCGGCTGCTGCGCGGCTCGCGCCCCGGCCTCTACGACTTGGAGAGTGTGGCCGGCCCCATGCGCCGCGACGCCCGCCTGCGCTGGGCGGCCCACATCACCGCCATCATCCCGCCGTTCCAGGCCCGCCGGATCATCCGCGGTGCGGCTTGACTGTATGATTTAGACGTCGATCCCCGACCACCAGATCTGTAGATTACATGTGCAACGAATTCGCCCAGGAGCGATCCCTCGACGAGCTGCTCAGGCAGTTCGCCCAGCTCGAGCTGCCGCTGACCTTTGAGGGCGGCGCGCCCAACATGGAGCCCCGGGCCTCGGTCCGGCCCACGGACCCGGCCTACATCGTCACCGGCCACGAGGGGACGGCGCGCCTTGCCCAGATGCGCTGGGGGTTTCCCGGCCCTCGGGGGCCGGTGATCAACTTCCGCTCGGACGGACGCAGCTTTCCAAAGGGCCGGTGCCTGGTCCCCATCGACGCCTTCTTCGAGTTCACGGGTCCGAAGGCCCCGAAGTCGAAGTGGCGCTTCACGGCGAGCGACGATGCGGTGCTGGGCGTCGCCGGCCTGATCCGCGACGATCGCTTCACCCTGCTCACCTGCCCGCCCGGGCCGGACATCGCGCCGTACCACGACCGTCAGATCGCCATCCTGCCCCACGCGCAGTGGGCCGCCTGGCTGGACGTCAGCCAGCCGCAACCGGCCATCGCGCCTGCGCCTGCGGGCACGCTGAAGGTGGTCCAGATTCGCTAAGGCTGACGCCTGTTAGGGCAGATCCTCGGCCAGGATCGACATGTTGAAGACGTACGAGCCGTCGCCGTCCTCGTCCTCGAACACCACGCCGATGAACTCCTCGCCGATATAGACCTCGGCGGAGTCCTTCTGCTTCGGGCGCGGCACGAGCGTGATGCGCGCGTTCGCGAAAGTCCCCCGGAGGTGGCCTTCGACCTTGCGGATAGCTCTCTCGTCCACGCCAAAACGCTCCGTGCAAATCGTTGCGCGGAACCTAGCCGGTCCGACGCCCGGGCGAAACCTCAGATGACGTAGTCGTACACAGCATCGGCCAGGGTGTGGTCCATGCTCTTGGCCGGCTCCTCGCAGGTCGGGCAGTTGACCAGCCGCGCCGGCACCCCGGCCGCGGTGCAGCCCGACGGCACCGGCTTCAGCACCACCGAGCCCGACGCGATCTTGGCGTAGTCGCCGATGGTGATGTTGCCCAGCACCTTGGCGCCCGCGCCCAGCAGCACGCCGCGGCCGATCTTCGGATGCCGGTCGCCCTGCTCGGCGCCGGTCCCGCCCAGGGTCACGCCCTGGAGCATCGACACATCGTCGCCGATCACCGCCGTCTCCCCGATCACGATGCCGGTGCCGTGGTCGACGAAGACGCCGCGGCCGATCCGGGTCGCCGGGTTGATGTCCACCTGGAACAGCTCGCTCGACCGGCTCTGCAGATAGAACGCCAGCGTCTCGCGGCCCTCGTTGTAGAGCCAGTGCGCCACCCGGTGCGTCTGCAGGGCCAGGAACCCCTTGAAGAACAGGAACGGCTGGACATAGCCCTTGCAGGCCGGATCCCGCTCGAACACCGCCTTCAGGTCGGCCTCGGCGATCTCCACGATGGAGGGATCGGCCTCATAGGCCTCCTCGACCGTGTCGCGCAGGCTCATGGCCCGCAGCTCCTGGTCGCCCAGCTTGCGGGCCAGCTGATAGCTCAGCGCATCGCCCAGGCTGTCGTGGTTCAGGATCACGGCCGCCAGCAGGCTGGCCAGCGCGGCCTCGTTCTTTGCGGCGGCATAGGCCTCGTTGCGCAGTGCGGCCCACACGGGCGGCGGCGTGGCGGGGTTCACCACCTCCAGGCGCTGACTCATGGTCTCCTCCCGACCCATAGGCTTCTCCCTAGCCTAACATGGCGCGCGCAAGCGCAGGCGCCAAAAGCCCTTCCCGAGCCATATGGTAAGCCTTCAGCAGCATCGCCACCGTCAGCATATCCTTGATCTCGCCGGCCATCGCGACGTCCAACGCCTCGCGGAACGGAACGCGCGCGACCTCCAGGGCCTCGGTGTCGTCCATCTCCTGCCCGGCCCGGGCCCGCGACAGCCCCAGCGCGAGGTAGCCGAACATCAGTTCGTCGGTGACCGAGTTCGACAGCTGCGTGCGCATCACCTCGTGCCACTCGGCGGCTTGCAGGCCCGTCTCCTCGGCCAGTTCGCGCTTGGCGCTTTCCAGCGGGTCCTCGTCGACCGGGCCGCCGCCTTCCGGCAGCTCCCAGCTGTAGTCCGCCGCCGGAAAGCGGTTCTGGCCCACCAGCACCGTGGAGCCGTCGTCGTAGAGCGGCAGGATGGCGATCGCATAGTTCTTGAAGCCGACCAGCCCGTAGCGGGCCGGCGCCCCGGTCGGCGCGGTGGCCGCGTACTCCGTCACTGAGATCCAGGGATTGTCGTAGACCACCGCGCCCGGGCCCCGCACCCAGGGCTTGCCGTGCGATCTCAGCCAGGCCGGCTTCGCCATCATGTTCCTCCCCTCGCCTTGCGGATCGCAGCGGCGGCCCCATAAAGAGGATCCCACCTACCGGGACTCCAGACACCGGACCAGCCGTTGACCTCAGCCTTGCCGCCCGCCCCCGAGTTCGGGGCGGCGCTTCCCTTCGAAGCCGCCCCCGATGTTCTGCGCTTCCTGGCGCTTCGCCGCTCGACGCCGGCGGTGACGCTGGCCGAGCCTGCGCCCAACGGCAGTCAGTTGGCCGATCTTCTACGGATCGCCGCTCGCGCGCCCGACCACGGCAAACTCGCGCCGTGGCGTTTCGTGATCCTGGAGGGCGCGGACAAGGCGGCCTTCGCCGCCAGGCTGGACGCCCTCGCCCAGTCCCGCGGCGATGCGACCCTCGCGGCCAAGCTCGCAAAGCTGAAGATCCCGCCGATGGCCGTGGCTGTGATCTCGTCACCCCGCCCCGGCGCAATCCCGGAGTGGGAACAGATCCTGTCGGCCGGGGTCGTCTGCACCAACCTGCTCTACGCAGCGCTCGCCATGGGCTTCGGCGCAAACTGGATCACGGACTGGTACAGCTACGACGCGGACGCGACGGCTGTTCTGGGCGTGAGAGAAGGCGAGCGGGTGGCCGGCTTCGTGCTGATCGGCACGGCCCGGGAAGCGCCGCTGGAGCGAGAGCGCCCAGACCTCGATCCCCTCGTCCGTCGCTGGACGCCCTAGAGGCGCCGCCCTTCAGAATCCGACCGCCAGAAACACGGCGGCCGGACGACGCGCCGCGCCGCCCGGCCTGAGGTGACACGCCCGAGGAGAGTATGGGCGCGTTACGTATAGGCCTCCTGGCGACTTTTGGGAAGCCCGAATAGGCGCGCGAATAGGTTCGGATGGCCACTTCGCCTGGCGCGAGAGTAGGCCCTCCGGCGATCTCGATAGTGAAGCTCCGGGAACGATGCAGCTATACGTCGCGGCGCATCGATCTATGCTGCGATGGGGCGAGTATTCACAAGACGTACATCCACGTGGCAACTCAAGGCGGGCCACCGATACGTTCAGCCACGCCCTCGATATGGCGCGACGCCTTGATCGGGCAACCACAGTCCTTCGGGCGCCGGGCCGCTTTGCCAGAACACGTCGATGGGAATGCCGCCTCGCGGATACCAGTACCCGCCGATCCTGAGCCACTGGGGCGTCAGGAGATCGATCAGGCGCTTGCCCACCGCCACCGTGCAGTCCTCGTGAAAAGCGCCATGGTTGCGGAACGAGCCCAGATACAGCTTGAGCGACTTGGATTCCACGAGCCAGTCGCGGGGGACGTAGTCGATCACCAGGTGCGCGAAATCCGGCTGACCGGTGACCGGGCACAATGATGTGAACTCGGGCGCCGTGAAGCGCACCAGATAGGCCGTGCCGGGGTGCGGGTTCGGCACGCGTTCAAGGACCGCCGTCTCCGGGCTGTCGAAGCCCCGGGTCTCGCGGCCCAGCTGCGTGAGGTGGGTCTCTTCCATGGCGGGCGCTTTACCGGCTACTAGCACCCCAAACAACATCGGGAGGCGCGGCGATGGCCAAGGGCGACTATCAGGACTTCGTGGTGGTGGTGACCGGCGCCTCTACCGGGCTCGGGCGCGCGGTGGCGGTCGAGGTCGCCTCGCGCGGCGCAAAGGCGGTGGTGATCAACTACGCCCGCAACCGCGACGACGCCGAGGAGACCGCGCGCCAGTGCCAGGCCCATGGCGCGGAGACCATGCTCGTCCAGGGCGACGTCGCCAACGACGACGATTGCCGCCGCATCGCCGCGGCCGCGGAGCCCTACGGGCGCATCGACGCCCTCTTCAACAACGCGGGCACCACCAAGTTCAACGGCCATGCCAACCTCGACGGCGTCTCCGGCCAGGACTTCCTCGACCTCTATGCCGTGAATGTCGTGGGTCCCTACCAGATGGTCCGGGCTTGCCGGGCGCTGCTGGAGGCGGCGCCCCGCCCCGGCGCGGTGGTCATGACGGCGTCGATCGCCGGGGTCACCGGCATCGGATCCTCCGTCCCCTACGCCGCCTCCAAGGGCGCGCTCAACACCATGACCCTGTCGCTGGCCCGCGCGCTGGCGCCGAAGATCCGCGTGAACGCGGTCTGCCCCGGGTTCATCGACACCCCGTGGTTCGGCAAGGGGATGGGCGAAGCCGCCGCCGAGAAGGTGCGCGCCAACGCGGCGGCCAGCACCCCGCTCAAGGTGGCGTCCACAGCAGAGGACATCGCCGCCTCGGCCGTGTTCCTGGCCTCGCCCCATTCGCGCCACGTGACCGGCGAGACGCTGCTCGTGGACGCCGGATCGCACCTCGGATTCGCCGCACTGGTGGCGCGCTAAAAACGCTGCCGCAAGGTCAGCTTGCCCGCTTTCCGGGCAATCCGGGATGCGGGCGCCCAATCTATCGTCAGCCATCCCGAGGCTGCGCTGTCGCGTGTTCGTCACGTTGTGATCTGCACGCCGCCCCGACGACCATGGTTACGCCCGTCGGCTCCGGCCGGACGGACGTAAGAGGGGATAAGAGAATGAGAACGCTGAAAATTGCGCTGGCGGCCGCTGTTGGCTCGCTGGCGCTCGCTGGCGCCGCGCAGGCGCAGGACAGTGGCCCGAGCTTCGCTTTCAATGTCGGCGCGAACACCGACTACGTGTTCCGCGGCTTCAGCCAGTCCGACGAAGATCCGTCCGTGTTCGGCGGCGTCGACGCCACCATGGGTATCGGCTACGCCGGCGCGTGGGTCTCGACCGTCGACTTCAACAACGGCACGGACGCCGAATTCGACCTGTACGCCGGCATCAAGCCGACCGCCGGCCCGATCACCTTCGACATCGGCGTGATCTACTACGGCTATATCGACCAGCCGTCCGGCTCGAACCAGGACTATTGGGAAGGCAAGGTCGCCGCCTCCGTCCCGGCCGGCCCGGCGACCCTGGGCGCCGCCGTCTATTACTCGCCCGAGTTCTTCGGCAAGACCGGCGATGCCTGGTACTACGAGGCGAACGCCGCCGTCGCCGTGCCCGACACGAAGTTCACCTTCAGCGGCGCCATCGGCCGCCAGGAAGTGGACACCGGCATCGACTACACGACCTGGAACGTCGGCGGCGGTTACGCCCTGACCGACAACATCAGCCTCGACCTCCGCTACTTCGACACCAACGTGTCCAAGAACCTGTCCGGCGGTCTCGCCGACGCGCGCGTGGTCGGCGGCATCAAGTTCGCGTGGTAGTCGCAACCAAAGCTTAGCTTTATCGGTTGTACGGAAGCCGTCGCGGACCTCGCGGCGGCTTTTCCGTTGCACAGGGGGCGCCCTGTTCTTAAGTTCGGCCGCGCTCGCCGGACGCCTGTCATGAGCTAGTCGGGCGCCGACCGCGGAAAAACTCCGCTATGTCCAAGTTTTACTGACCGCCCGCGCGACCGGGCCTATGATTTGGGAATCGCTATCGTGAGTGGAGTGCGGCGCATGGAGCGGATGGCCGTCCGGGCCCAGACCGTGATCTTCGACGCCCTGCTCGCGGCCCTGGCCTTCGCCATCGCGTTCTTCGTCGCCCCCACCCAGCCCGAGCTGGGGTTCGGCCAGGCCGGCGCCCTCAGCTTCTTCCAGCTGGCCGCGCTCTACGCCGCCATCGCGGCGGCTTTCAGCCTGATGTTCCGCCGCGAGCTGTCGCCCTGGCGCTACGTCTCGATCCCCGACGCCCTGGTGCTCGCCCGCAGCGCGCTGCTGACGGTCGGCGTGTTCCTCCTGGCGGTCTTCGTCCTGGACCGCGCCGAGGGCCTGCCCCGCTCCACCCTGGTCATGGCGCCCCTGTTCCAGATGGTCAGCGCCATGGGCGTGCGGATCATGCGCCGCGCGCTGCACGAGCACGCGCTCGAGAGCTTCTCGCCGCTCAAGACCATCACCGACCGGATGACCCAGTCGCCGTCGCTGCTCCTGATCGGCCCGCCGTCGCTGGCCGACACCTACCTGCGCGACGTCGCCCGCAGCCACGACCGCACCTATACGCCCGTGGGCATCATCGGCACCGACCGCCGCGACGTGGGCGCCCAGGTGCGCGGCGTCTGCATCCTCGAGGCCATCGATCGCCTGGACGAGGCCCTGGCCGACCTGCGCCGCTGGAACCGCTACCCTCGCGCCATCCTCTTCCTTGAGGAGCCGGGCAAGCTGAAGGGCCTCACCGCCGACGTCCTGGGCCGCCTGAAGACCGACGGCATCCGGCTCCTGCGCCTGCCCTCCATCGTCGAGCTTTCGCAGCACGACGGCCTGACCCTGCTGCCGATGCGCGACATCAACATCGAGGAGCTGCTGGCCCGCGAGCCCATCGAACTGGACCGCAGAGCCATCGGCGGCCTGATCAAGGGTCGGCGGGTCCTGATCACCGGCGCCGGCGGCTCCATCGGGTCCGAGCTCTGCCGCCAGGTCGCCGCCTTCAACTGCGCGCACCTGACCGTCCTCGACTTCTCCGAGACCGCGCTGTTCGAGATCGAGCGCGAGATGCGGGAGACCTTCCCGCACATCTCGGTCAAGGCCGTGCTGTGCGACGTGCGTGACGGCCGCCGCACCAGCGCCGTCCTCGGCCGGGAGATGCCGGACCTGGTCTTCCACGCCGCGGCGCTGAAGCACGTCTCCATGGTCGAGCGCCATCCGATGGAGGGCATCCTCACCAACGTGATCGGCACCTGGAACGTGGCCGAGGCCTCCAAGGCCTGCGGCGCCCGCCAGATGGTGCTGATCTCCACCGACAAGGCCGTGGACCCCACCAACGCCATGGGCGCCACCAAGCGCCTGGCCGAGGCCGTTATCCAGGCCCAGCAGAGCACCGTCGAGGGCACCCGGTTCTCGGCCGTGCGCTTCGGCAACGTCCTGGGCTCGTCCGGCTCGGTGGTGCCGATCTTCAAGTCGCAGATCGAGCGCGGCGGGCCGGTGACGGTCACCCACCCCGACATGACGCGCTTCTTCATGACCATCCCCGAGGCGGCCCAGCTCGTGCTGCACGCCACGGCCGCCTGCCATGAAGACGACCGCCGCGACTCGCGCCTGTTCCTGCTGGAGATGGGCGAGCCGGTCAGCATCCTCGACCTCGCCCGCCAGATGATCGCCCTGTCCGGCCGCCGGGACATCGAGATCGAGATCACCGGCCTGCGCCCCGGCGAAAAGCTGACCGAGGCGCTGCTGGACGAGACCGAGCACGCCCTGCCCGCCGCGCCCAAGGTGATGGAGGTGATCTCCAGTTCGGCCGTCCGCGTCACCCCCGGCCACATCGAGGCCCTGGCGGCGGTGGTGGACGCCGGCGACGTGGAGGCTGTCCGCGCCACCCTGTTCGACCTGGTGGCCCAGGTCCGTGGCGAAAAGCCGGCCGCTCAACCCAGCCTGCGCGTGATCACGGGCGGCTAGAACCGCCTCAACCGCATGCCTTGCTCGATGGCGCCACCGGCCAGCCCTTGGGCTGTACGGAGGGATCCCTCACGTACAGGCGCCAGTCCGAGCCGATCGCGAGGGGGGTCTGCCCCCCCATGCTGCCGTCGATCGTGGCTTCCGGCACGACTGGAAAGGTCCAGCGGCACCCGCCGCCCTCGACCACCATGTGGTTTCGGAACATGTAGCCCGCCGGAAGGTCTGCGTCTTCACGAGGGCGGAGCTTATAGGCCTTGTCCGGCCCGACTTCGCCGGGAACGCTCGCGAGGAAACGGACTTTGACCTCGCCGGCGGTCTCATTCTTCAGCGAAACCATGGGCATCGGATCGCAGGCGCAAAGGGTCAGCCCGGTCGCCAGCAACACGCCGGAGCTCAGGAGTCTCATCGCGCACCTGATCGAGGTCGACGTCTTGGCCAAGGTCTTGCCGGCTGCATCTGAGGTCCGCGCTCGTTCCAATTTCGCGGTCCGTGCCAGTCACGGTCGAAAATCGAGGCCGTCAGCCCGCCCAGCACGTTCGACGGCAAATACGCAGGTCCCAGCTGACGCCCCTGTAGGACATGCTGACGCTCATGCTCCCACACCGGATGCCCCTCACTGACCTCCTTGTTCCGCCACGTCCTTCTTCCAGCCGGAGAATAGGGATCGTCTCCATAAGTGACCTCGCCGAGCGTGATGGCTCCCTGGTAGGCCAGTGGATTGTTGAAGAACTCTGTCCTTCCGCCTCGCGTCGAAATGCGTGGCTGCGGAACCCGTCGGTCCACGGCATGGGCCATGACCCCGAGAGCATGACCTACGCTGCCATAAGCCAAACCGGCCGCTGTGTTCGGCGCGTTGAACAGTTGCCCTACGACCTCCCCGACACTGACGCCGCCGATCTTCCCGTCCCGCTTCGCCATCCGCCCACCTCTGTCTGCCAGCGTCACAGGCTGAGAGGCAGAGGCCTCCAAGTTAAGAACAAAACCGGAACATGAGCAAGCCGCACGACAAAGGCCGCGGCTCGCCGCGGCCTTTTCGTTGCGCTCGGGAGGCTTCTATTCGGCCGCCACGATCCGTTCGTCGGCCGCCTCGGTGGCCGCGGCCGCCTTCAGGCGTTCGACCAGCGCCGCGTACTCGTCCCAAAGCGCCTTGGGCATGTGATCGCCGAACCGCTCGTAGAAGGCCGGGATCAGGGCCGCTTCCTGCGTCCAGATGGCCGGATCGACGGTGAGGAGCAGGTCCAGCTGCGCGTCGGTCAGGCTGAGGCCCGACAGGTCCAGGCTGGCCTTGGTCGGCACGCGGCCGATGGGCGTGTCCACCGCATCGGCCTTGCCGTCCAGCCGCTCGGCGATCCACTTCAGCACCCGGCTGTTCTCGCCATAGCCCGGCCAGACGAACTTGCCGCGCTCGTCCTTGCGGAACCAGTTCACGAAGAAGATCCGCGGCAGCTTGGAAGCGTCCGCCGCCTCACCCGTTTTCACCCAGTGGTTGAAATAATCGCCCATGTTGTAGCCGCAGAAGGGCAGCATGGCGAAGGGGTCGCGCCGCAGCTCGCCGATGGCGTTCTCGGCCGCCGCGGTGCCCTCGGAGGCCACGTTGGAGGCCATGAACACGCCGTGGCGCCAGTTGCGGGCTTCGGTCACCAGCGGCACCGCCGAGGCCCTGCGGCCACCGAACAGGATCGCCGAGATCGGCACGCCCGCCGGGTCTTCCCATTCGGGTGCCGCCACCGGGCACTGCGAGGCCGGCACCGTGAAGCGCGCGTTCGGGTGCGCGGCGGGCTCGGCGCACTCCGGGGTCCAGTCGCGGCCCTTCCAGTCGATGAGGTGCGCCGGCGCTTCGGGCGTCAGGCCTTCCCACCACACGTCGCCGTCGTCGGTCAGCGCCACGTTGGTGAAGATCGAATTGCCCCAGAGGGCGTCGATGGCGTTGCGGTTGGTCTCGATGCCCGTCCCCGGCGCCACGCCGAAGAACCCAGCCTCGGGGTTGATGGCGTAGAGGCGGCCGTCCTCGCCGAACCGCATCCAGCAGATGTCGTCGCCGATCGTCTCGGCCTTCCAGCCCGCCAGCGTCGGCTGCAGCATGGCCATGTTGGTCTTGCCGCAGGCGCTGGGGAAGGCGGCGGCCACGTACTTCACCGCCCCCTCCGGAGAGGTAAGCTTCAGGATCAGCATGTGCTCGGCGAACCAGCCCTCGTCGCGGGCCATGACCGAGGCGATCCGCAGGGCGAAGCACTTCTTGCCCAGGAGGGCGTTGCCGCCATAGCCCGAGCCGTACGACCAGATCTCGCGCGTCTCAGGAAAATGGACGATGTATTTGATTTCGTTGCAGGGCCAGGCCACGTCCTTGACCCCGTCCACCAGCGGCATGCCTACCGAGTGGACCGCGGGCACGAAGAAGCCGTCCTCGCCCAGCATGTCCAGGGCGCCCTTCCCCATGCGGGTCATGATCTTCATCGACACGGCCACATAGGCGCTGTCGGTGATCTCCACGCCGATCTGGCTGATCTTCGAGCCCAGCGGGCCCATGCAGAACGGCACCACATACATCGTGCGGCCGCGCATCACGCCCTTGAACAGGTCCTTCAGGTCCGCGCGCATCTCGGCGGGGTCCAGCCAGTTGTTGGTCGGGCCGGCGTCCTCGGGCTTCTCGGAGCAGATGAAGGTACGGCTCTCGACACGCGCCACGTCCCGCGGGTCCGAGGCAGCATAGAACGAGTTCGGGCGCTTTTCGGGGTTCAGCGGCTTCAGCGTGCCGGCGGCCACCAGCTCGCCCGTCAGGCGGGTCCATTCGGCGTCCGACCCGTCGCACCAGACGACGCGGTCAGGCTGGGCCAGGTCGGCGATGTCACGCACCCACTGCACCAGTTTGGCGTGTTTCGTCGGCGCGGGCTCAAGCCCCGGCACGGTCTTCAGGCTCATAGACAACGACTCCTTGGGCCCATTACGGCACAGCTGACTGTCCCGAATTGCTCTCTCGCTGAGAGCAATCTCATAGAATGAGAAGCTGCGTCTGCATACCTTGGGCCAGTCCGAACGCGTTCCACAACGCGTGATCGTACTGATCTGGCTCAGAGTTTCGACATCTTGCCTGTGGAAATGCCGGTCTGGCCGCAGCGCTCGCCTGGGCGGCGATTCGCCGGCGGTGACCTTGGGGGGAGAACGTGCGGGCCGCTCCCCCGCGACCCGCACGCCATGACGTCACCCCCAAGACGGCGGCCGCGAGGCGCCGTCAACCATATGACGTCCATGCCTAGACGCCGCCGATCGGCCTTCCCCCCCGCTCCCGCTGCAGCAAAGTTGGCGCGGCCCTCAGAATGCGGCATGTCTCTGCCTGAGGTTCCACTGCCGGCGCGACCATGCATCAGCCCCGCCACAGTTTGACGGCCCGGCCCGGCCCGCCGGAAGACGGGCGGCTGTCTGCGTGAGCTTCGTGCCGGACCCCAAGGGCCCGCCCGCGCGGCCCACTGATCCCCTGCTCGAGATCTACCTGGAGCGACGGGCCAACCTCGTCCGCTTCTTCGCCGCCCGGACCGGCTCGCGCGCGATCGCGGAGGACCTGGCCCAGGAACTCTATGTGAAGCTGGCCACCCGCGATCCTTCGGTGACGGCCGAGAACCCCGTCGCCCTGATCTATCGCGTCGCCACCAACGTCATGCTCGACCGCGCCCGCGGCGAGGCGCGCGCCGGCGCCCGCGAGGCGGCCTGGCGGCGGGTGGCCCACGCCTCGATCGGGGGCGAGGACGTCGCCGAGGACGTGCCCGCCGACGAGGCGGTCGCCTCGCGCCAGCGCCTGCGCCAGCTCGTGGACGCCGTGGCCGAGCTGCCACCGCAGATGCAGCGCGCCTTCCGCACCCACAAGCTGGAGGGCCGCAGCCATGCGGAAACGGCCCGGATCATGGGGATATCGGTCAAGTCCGTGGAGAAGCACATCTCGGCCGCGCTCAAGGCGCTAACAGAGAAGCTTGGCCGATGAACTACCATAAATTGCATTCCTCGACGGGGGGGCGAAGCCGGCCGGCGGCGTCTATCCCTGCGACGGGCCGCCGCACGCGGCGGCTCTGGAAGGGACGATGATCAACGCTCGGCGACATGGCGACGATGCGCGGCGCGAGGACGCCGCCGCATGGGTCGTGCGGCTCGAAGCCGGCGACCTCGGCGAGGCCGAGGCGGCGACGTTTGACGCCTGGCTGTCGGCCGCCCCCGCGAACGCGGCCGCCTTCGATGCCGCCCTCGCCGTCTCGCACGCCTACGCCGCCGCGGCGGACGAGGTGGCGCTCGCCCTCTCGCAACGCCGCACGGCCCCTGTCCGGCCGACGAACCGCCGGGCCCTGGTGGGCTTCGGCGTCATGGCCGCCGCCGCCGCGCTGGCGGTCGTCGTCGCCCCGGAGATCTCGGGCCCGCAGACTGAGACCTACGCCACCGCCAAGGGCGAGCGGCGGACGGTCGAGCTTGCGGATGGCTCCATCGTCGACCTCAACGGCGGCGCGCGGATGTCGGTCAGCCTCGGCCGGGACGGCCGGCGCGTGACGCTGGCCGAAGGCCAGGCCGTCTTCGACGTCGCCCACGACGCCCGCCGTCCGTTCACGGTGGCGGCCGGCGACCGGACGATCCGGGTCGTCGGCACCCAGTTCGATGTCCGGCGTCTCGGCGGCAAGGTCTCGGTCACCGTGGCGCGCGGCGCGGTCGAGGTGCGGCCCGCGGGCGGCGCGTCCGGCAAGGCCTATCGCCTGCATCCCGGTCAGCGGCTCGACCACGTCGAGGGAGCCGCGGCCACGCGCGTGGCCGCCGCCGAACCGGCGGAGGTCCTGGGCTGGCGCTCCGGCCGGCTGGTCTACCGCCAGCAGCCCTTGAGCGAAGTCATCGCCGACCTCAACCAGCAGTTTGTCACGCCCATCCGGGTGGAAGACGCCGAGCTCGCAGCCACGCCCATCTCCGGCGTGCTGGTCCTCGACGATCAGGATGCGGTAATCCGCCGCCTGGCCTTGCTGGTTCCCATAAGCGCGGTACGTTCCGACGCGGGCGTGGTCCTGCGGCGCGATGTTGCGTCCGACCGCTGATGAGGGCGTGGAGCCATACCGAGGCGCAGTTTGCCTCTGCAGACGTTGCTCGGCGGCGTCGCCCTGGCCTGCGTGGCGGGCGGCGCTGAGGCCGCCGACGCGCGCCTGCGCTTCGCGATTCCCCCCCGCGCCTACGCCGACGCCCTGATCGACCTCGGCCTCCAGGCCAACATCTCGATCCTGGGCACCGCCAGTTGCGGGCCGGACGGCCGGGTCGCGCTCTCGGGCCGGTACACCGTCCGCGAGGCGCTGGACCGCCTCCTGGCCGAGGCGCCCTGCCGCTACAGCATCATCGACGCGCGGACCGTGCGCATCCTGGCCGGGGCGCGCCCGGCGCCGGATGAGCCGCCCGGCCGCGACGCGCCCCGCGCGCCGGCGCTGGTGTCGGAGGTCGTCGTCACCGCCAGCAAGCGCCCCGTGGCGCTCGAACAGCTCCCGGCCGGGGTCAGCGCGATCACCCGCGACCAGATCGGCGCCACCCGCGCGGTCGACGTCGGGCAGACCACCGGCCAGCTCGCCGGGGTGCTCACCACCAACCTTGGGCCCGGTCGCGACAAGCTGCTGATCCGCGGCCTCTCCGACGGCGCCTTCACCGGCCGCGCCCGCTCGACCGTCTCGACCTATCTCGACGACGCTCCCATCAACTACAACGCCCCGGACCCCGACCTCCGCCTGGTCGACATCGACCGCGTCGAGGTCGTGCGCGGTCCCCAGGGGGCGCTCTACGGCTCCGGCTCCCTGGCCGGAATCTACCGCATCGTCACCAGCAAGCCCGACCTGGAGCGCGCGGCTTTCGGCGCCTCGGCCGGCATCGCCTGGACCAAGGGCGGCGATCCCAGCCACGAGGTCGACGGCTACGCCAGCCTGCCGCTGATCCAGGACCGCATCGCCGTCCGCATCGCCGCCTATCGCGACACGCAGGGCGGCTACCTCGACGACGTGAAGCTGCGGATCGCCAATGTCGACCAGACCCGGCGCGACGGCGGCCGCATCGCCGTGCGGGTCCGCATCGACGACCACTGGCGGCTCGACGCCCTGGCGGCCACCCAGCACCTGCGCTCCAACGACACCCAGTACGTCACCACCCGCACCGGCTCGGCCACCGGCGCCCTCGGCATCGCGCTCGAGGACCCGACCACCGACTGGCCCGGCGCCCCTGCCCAGCGCGCCAACCGGGTGCGCGAGGCGCACAACAACGACTTCTCCTACGTGGGCGCGACCCTGCAGGGCGAGTTTCCGTGGGGCGCCCTGACGTCCTCGACCAGCTACGTCCACCACGTCTTCTCGAGCCAGTTCGACGCCTTCGCGGCGGTCGATCCCTCGATCCCCACCGCCCCGCTCGGCGGCATCGCCGACCCGACGGATCTCGGCGTCTTCACCGAGGCCACACGGTCGAACCTGCTGGTCCAGGATCTGGTGATCCGCTCATCCGGCGTCGGCGCGTTCAACTGGATCTTCGGCCTCTATGCCGCGCGCACCCTGGAACGCTACCCCTCGACCCTGGGCGTCCTCTCCACCGGCCCCGTTGTGATGACCGCCTACACCGAGAACCGGAAGGACCGGCAGCGCGAGTACGCCGTCTATGGCGAGGGCTCCTACGATTTCGGCGGCGGCTGGAGCGCCACCCTGGGGGGCCGCCTTTTCGAGACCCGGGTCCACACCACCGCCACCCTGGACGTCGTCCACCCGTACCAGCCGCGGTCCTTCGACCAGGCCCGCATCTTCAACGGCTTCTCGCCCAAGCTCTCCGTCCAGCGCCAGTTCGCGAACGGGGACCTCATGTACGCCCTGGTCACCGAGGGCTACCGGCCCGGCGGGTTCAACTCCAGCGGCTTCTTCCCGATCCGGGCAAGCCGCGCGACCTTCACCGCCGACCGGCTGCGCAACTACGAGGTGGGCGTGAAGGTCCGCCGGATGGACAACCGGCTGGGCGTGCGGGCGGCCGCCTACTACGACGACTGGAGCCACATCCAGAGCGACCGCTACCGCACCTCCGGCCTCTCCTACACGGCCAATGTCGCGGACGCCCGCATCGCGGGTCTCGAGGCCGAGGTCGTCTACGACTGGCCCTTCGGCCTCTCCCTCCAGCTCAACGGCCTGCTCTCCGACTCGCGGGTCAAGAACCCGAACCCCGACTTCGACGCGCCGATCACCGACGACCTCCCGGGCGTTCCGAAGCTGTCGGGGGGCATGCTGGCGGCCTACGAACGCCCCCTTCCCGGCGACTTCACCCTGCGCCTGGTGGCCGAGGCCAACTACGTCGGCCGCTCGACGCTCACGTTCGACGCCAGCCAGCAGCAGCGGATGGGGCACTATCTCCGGGCCCAGCTCTCGGCGGAGTTGGCCACCGACCGCTGGCGGCTGATGGCCTACGTCAGCAATCCGTTCGACGACGACGGCGACACCTTCGCCTACGGCAACCCGTTCAGCTTCAGCCAGCAAGGGGTCCGCCAGGCCACGCCCCAACGCCCCCGCACGGTCGGTCTTAGGCTCGGCGCCGCTTTCTGAACGAATAGTAAAGCTTCGGCTGGGGGGCTGCGCCCGCGGGCGGCGTCTTATCTCACAACGGGGTTGTCGGGATGGGAGCGTTCGGGGTGGTCAGGCTGTCTGCGCTCGTTTGCGTGCAGAACCAGGATGCGCAGCTTTCGGAATGCCTGCGCAAACTGTCCTTCTGCGATGAGATCGTGGTGGTCGCCGACCGCTGCACCGACCGGTCGCAGGAGATCGCGCGCCGCCACGGCGCCATCGTCATCGACGGCATCTTCCCGCTGGAGGGCCAGCGCAAGGCCGCCGGCGTCGAAGCCTGCTCCGGCGACTGGATCCTGGAAATCGACCCGGACGAGCTGGTCGACGCGGCCCTCGCCTGGGAGATCCGCGCGGTGCTGCAGATGCGCCCGGCCGGCGACTGGTACGACCTGCCCATCGACAACTATGTGGGCGAGACCCTGGTCCGCGACGGCTGGGCCGGCGCGCTCAGCGCCCGCGCCGAGCCGCGGCTCTACAAGCGCGGCCTGAAGGCGTGGGAGCCCCGCCGCCTGAACGCCACCGCCGCCATGGCCGGCCGCCCCGGCGGCGCCCTGAAGGGCGCCATCCGCCGCTCGCTGGGCCGCGACGTCGGCGGCCTGATGGAGCGCGTGGCCCGCCTCACCGCCCTCGCCGCCGAAGACCTGGCCGACACCGGCCGCCCGGGCCCCGGCGTCTGGACGGCTCTCACCACCTTCCTCCGCGCCTACGTCGGACGCGGCGGCTGGCGCGAGGGCCACCTGGGCCTGGTCGTGGCCCTCCTCTCGGCCAGCCTGCCCCTGCTCTCGCGGGCCCGCGCCGCCGACGTCCTGGCCGCCCGCAAAGCCGCCACCCACGAGCCCGCCCGCGTCGCCGGCCTCCGCGGCGTCGTCGGCCTCGCGCGCTGAGGGCGTAGCGACCGGCCGACCCGCCGTCAGCGCGATTGTCGCGTCATGGCGGATCTGCCCGTGCGCGAGGCGCGCGTCCGGAGTTCCGGGGGAGAGGCGCCGAGGCGAAGTCGGCCGAGCCAATCGCTCGTCGGAAGTTGACTCGGAGGCGAAGCTCGTAGGGTCCGCTGTAGGCGCCCTGACTGCCTGTGGGCCGATCAGCTCGCACGCAGTCTTCGCAAGCTCGCTCGGCGCAGCGTCGATTTCAGATCGTCAGCACCAGCGGGCGATTCGTTGGCCGGGGCCGCTTTTGGGTCCGACGGCGCCGGCGCGGCCAGGCCCCCGCCCGCAGGCGACATGAAATTGAGGTCGAAGGCATGGCCGTGGGCGTCGCCCAGGATGACAAGTCGGCGAGCGCCACGTCCCAGGCAGCACCGTCATCCCTCGCCGAGCCGCTCTTAAGCCGAGGCGGTCGCGCGTCGCCGAATCGCCGCCCCCACCAGGCCGAAGCCGCCGATCAGCATGAGCCAAGTGGCCGGCTCCGGCACGCCCGCAATCCGCCCATCCAATTCAAACACCAAGCGACCTTCGCCGGGGGTGACCATGAACGACGACGAGGGTCCGAACTCGCTCAGCGGGTCATCGAATTGGGTCGCGTAGTAGTAGGATCCAAGGGTGAAACCGGCCGCGAGTTCGACGGTGTCAGCAGGACCGGCGCCGCCGATCCACGCCGCGTTCCCGATCGCCGGCCCGGGCGGGCCGTCCAGGACGAGAAAGTAAGAGCCGGCGGCGAAACTGAGACCGCTGGCAAGCTCTGTGCGGGGCTGGCCGTTGAAGTCAAAATTCAACCCCAGGCTCGGCGCCGTATAGACACCAGAGGCCACGACGTCGGCCGGGGTCGCCGTCGGCCCGAGCTTCGTTGTGATCCACCAGTTCCCACTCGCGCCCGACACGGCGCCTAGGAGCGCACGGACGGTTACGTCGGTGGTCGCAACGGTCTGGGTCCACCCGACGGCCGCGTTCGCCTGGGTGTCGGACAGGGAGCCAAACGACGCGGCGTCGAAGGTGTTGTCCGTGAATCCGATCAATGGGGCGCCTGCGGCCGGAAGTCCAAAGGACAGGATTGCGGCGGCGAGTGGCCAGACTGGTAGACGCATGACAGTCGTCTCCTGCGGATAGCGCGATCGAAGCCTTAGCCCGCTGGAGGCGCACGGCTTGGTGTGGACGCCCCTCAGGAAGTCTTCAGGACTTTGACCAAACCGACCAGCAATCCGAAGGCGCGGCAATAGTACGAACATCCCATGCAACCCGCGGGCGACTCGCGTCTCAATCCAGCCCGGCGGTCCCATTGGATCTTGGAATGCGCAACGTCCGCAGGGGTGTCTCTATGATGTGCAGACTGTTGGGGTGCGCGGCAGCGGCAGTTATGGCGTTTGGGGCTGCGACCGCGCCGTTCGCGCAGACCGAAACACGCCCCAACGTCCGGGATGGCGCGAACGCTATCGTGCCCCTGCGCGCGAGGCCGATCGAAAAGCTCACGATCAATCCCGGCTTCCGCGATTGGGGTCCTGCGACGCTGACGGAAACGACACTCTTCGCGGGCAACGCCACCAACAAGGGCGGCCTCTTCGCCATCGACCTCGCCAGCGGCAGGTTGAAGTGGTCAGCCCGGCCCGCGGGTACGCGAAGTGGCGCCCCGTTCGTGGCCACCGCGCCCGCGGTGTTCGGGGAAGCCGTCATCGCCCCGATGGGCAACACGCTGGTGGCGTTATCGGCGGCAACCGGCAAGGAACTGTGGCGGGGCCCCAACACAGAGCTCGGGGCGGCGGCGGCGGCGGGCGGCGGGCTGGCCTTTGTGCTCGGTGAGGATGGCTTTTTCCGTGCGCTCGACGCCGCGACTGGGCGCGAGAGGTGGAAGGTCGAATTCGCCCAGTTCAAGGCCTGCAAGTCGCGGCCCGTCGTGCGCAACGGTGTGGTCTATGTCAGTCGCGGCGTGCGCATCGCCGAAGCGACCCCAAACGCACCGGCGCGCCACATGCGCTACCTGGTCGCCCTCGACGCCAGCACCGGTCAGGAGCGGTGGCGCTATGCTCACGCGCCGACCCGGATCTCGACCGGCGCCTGCTTGGGTCAGCCCATCGTCACGGCCGACACCCTCTTTGGCTTCGACGACGACGAATCCACCCTCTATGCGATCAACCTCGCGAACGGCCGCGACCGTTGGCCGCCGCTGGTCGTGCAGCGCTCGGTCGAAGGTCGCCAACGCCCCATCGCCGTAGGCGGACTCGTGGATGCGGGTCCTGTGCTGATCGGCGTTTCGAAGACTGTCCTGATCGCCTTCGACAAGGCCACCGGCCGCACGGCGTGGGAAATCCCGGGCCAGTATAGCGACACCGCTCCCTCCACCGCCGTGGCGGGACGGGTTCTCTATTTCCAGGGTCATCCCGGCGCGGCCCCAGCCGCGGAGGTGCAGGACCGGATCGTCTACGTCGGCGGCAAGCCCGTAACGCCGGCGCCCGTCCTGCCGGGCGGCCGATTGAATGCGCTGGACCTCGAAACCCGCGCGCTGCTCTGGTCGTTCTCGCGCCCCACTGCCGAGCCCAACTGGAACTTCGGTCACGTCGCTCCCGTCGATGGCGGTCTCTGGGTCGACTCCTACCAAGCCCTCGTCAAGCTGCAGTGATACTGCTGGTTACCGCACCCGTCGTCAGCGGCTTCGGCACACGGCTCATCGAGCGAACGTTCGCCGCTCAAAACGGCGGCCGCTCGCAGATCGACCACGCGCCCGACGGCCTCAGGCGCATCGTCGAGCTCCGGCTCTCTCAACCTGACGAGACTGCGATCCTCGACCTCAGCAATGCGAGATCGTGAAGCGCTCGGCCTATCAGGTCTGTCGCATGCGGTGGCGGACCCAGAGGCCCGGTTCAGGCCAAGACGAAGTCTCACATTACAGTGCGCAGCCTGTCTAAGCACCAGGCTGGGAAACGGACTCTGGCGCGCGACGAATGTCCGGTTCGTGGAGCAGTCCCAATGTCCGCTCCTGATGCCGTGGACGGCTCCCCATCCCCCGCCGCACCGTGAGGTCGGCAGAGATGGAGGAGCGCCATGGAAGAGGTCGTCACGGTGGGCTTGGATATCG
>Ga0155080_106_pt1 | contig 138017 bp, 131 predicted proteins | sample RifCSPhighO2_01_FD_106048 | JGI IMG/M metagenome (GOLD analysis project Ga0155080, IMG submission 106048) | Phenylobacterium sp. RIFCSPHIGHO2_01_FULL_69_31 | reverse complement strand
GAGGCTGGCGTGAGCCAGCCGCAGAGCGCGTGGTGGAGGGGGCGAGCCCCGCGCGCTGCGCCATCAACCGCCGATCGATCCGCCGAGCTTCCGGCTCGCCCCCTCCACCAGCCGCTCTTCCCCCGGCTCAAGGCCGGGGTCGGCGACCGGTCCCCCTCCCCCGCTTCGCAGGGAGGCAAAGCCCCCTTCCCACTCTCCTTAGCCCCTCATCTCGTCTGCCTCCCAAGCAGCCCCGAGCCGCTCGTCGCCCTCTCCCACCGCTCGTCGCATCCCGTATTTCTGAGTTGCGTTCTTACGCAACATCGGCGATTTCATCCGTCCCACCAGGACGCGGAGCCAGCGCTTGCTCGAGTACGCCTTCGACACCATCACGGCCGAGCAGGCGCTGGCCATCAAGGCCGGCGACACCCTGACCTTCAACGGCGGGCCGGGGCGGACGGTCAGCGTCAGCTATCAGTCGTACGATCCCCTCTCCCTGACGCCCGAGGTCCCACGGATCTTCGTCACCTATGAGGGGCGCACCGTCGCCTTCTCTACCGAACTGGTGCAGCTCTCCAGAACCGGCGGCCTCGTCATGGCCGACGGCTCGCAGCTCTACATCGGCGACGCCGGCGACGGGCGGTTCGCGGCGGGCGCGGGCGACGACGGCCTCTATGGCGGCCCCGGCGCCGACACCCTCTCCGGCGAGGCGGGCCGCGACCTGCTGCAGGGCAACGGCGGCGACGACCTGCTGAGCGGCGGCGAAGGCGCCGACAGCCTCTATGGCGGCCAGGGCGACGACATCATCTACGCCAGCCCCGACGTGGGCGGCGTGGCGGGCGAGGCCGGCGACTGGGCCAACGGCAACCTGGGCGACGACGAGATCGTGGGCGGCCAGGGCGCCGACACCCTGCTGGGCGGGCAAGGGGATGACTTCATCGGCGGCGGCGACGGCGCGGACTTCCTGTCGGGCGACCGCGGCGACGACGACCTGATGGGCGGGATGGGGAACGACACCCTGAACGGCGGCGAGGGCGACGACATCCTCAGGGGCGGCTTCGGCGCGGATTCGCTGAGCGGCGCTGACGGGAACGACCAGCTCGTCAGCCAGGGACCGGAGGCCTCCACCCTCAGCGGCGGCGCGGGGTCCGACACCATCGTCTCCGGCGGCGCGGGTCGCGACGTGATCCTCGGCGGCGAGGGCCGCGACCGCTTCGAGATCGTGGCCAAGACCGCGCCCTCGGCGGGCGTTGAGGCCGAGATCCGCGACTGGGAAGCCGGCGACACCCTGCACTTCCCGCAGGTGAGCATCCTCGGCGCCAGCTCGATCCTGCCGCTCAGCTATTCCGAGTTCGTGGCGGCCGACTATGCGACGGCGCTGTCCATCGCCAACGAGCACATCTCGGCCTCGGGCGCGGTCTATGTGGCCGCCCAGGTCGGAAGCGACGTCTATGTCTTCGCCGACACGGGCGATCCGGCGGACGGCGCCGACGTCTCCATCCTCCTTGTCGGCCGCACCCTGGCCGACATCGGGGTGACGAACTTCGCCTGAGGCGCCGCCCTCGGCCAACTGGCTCTGGAGAGAGGGACTCCCGGCGGGTTTGAATGCGGCGCAGCATGGGTTACACCCGCGCCCGTCCGAACCTCAGCCGGGAGTCTACTCCATCATGTCCCTGGAATCCGCCGCACTGGCCCGCGTGAAGCCCTCCGCCACCCTGGCGGCGGATGCGAAAGCCCGCGAGCTCAAGGCCCAGGGGAAGGACGTGATCGGCCTGGCCGCCGGCGAGCCCGACTTCGATACGCCGGAGAACATCAAGGAAGCGGCCATCCGGGCGATCCGGGACGGCAAGACCAAGTACACCAACGTCGACGGCATCCCGGAGCTGAAGGAAGCCATCTGCGCCAAGTTCGAGCGCGAGAACGGCCTCCGCTACAAGCCCGAGCAGGTGAACGTCTCGCCCGGCGGCAAGCCGGTGATCTGGAACGCCATGATCGCCACGCTGAACCCCGGCGACGAGGTGATCGTGCCGACCCCGTACTGGGTCAGCTACTGGGACATCGTGCTGCTGGCCGGCGGCACGCCCGTGGCCGCGCCGACCAGCGCCGAGACGGGCTTCAAGCTGCAGCCGGCCGACCTCGAGGCGAAGATCACGCCCAAGACCAAGTGGATCCTGCTGAACTCGCCGTCGAACCCGTCGGGCGCCGCCTATACCCGCGCCGAGCTCAAGGCCCTGGCCGACGTGCTGCTGCGCCATCCGCACGTCTGGATCCTGACCGACGACATGTACGAGCACCTGGTGTTCGGGGACTTCGAGTTCTCGACTATCGCCCAGGTGGAGCCCGGCCTCTACGACCGCACCCTGACCATGAACGGGGTCAGCAAGGCCTACGCCATGACCGGCTGGCGCATCGGCTACGCCGCCGGACCCCAGCCGCTGATCAAGGCCATGGCCAAGGTCATGAGCCAGACCACCTCGAACCCCTCCTCCATCTCGCAATGGGCGGCGGTCGAGGCGCTGAACGGCACGCAAGCCTTCATCAAGCCCAACGCCAAGCTGTTCGAACAGCGCCGCGACCTGGTGGTCTCGATGCTGAACCAGGCCAAGGGCATCCACTGCCCGACGCCGGAAGGCGCCTTCTACGTCTACCCCTCCTGCGCCGACCTGATCGGCAAGACCGCCCCCTCCGGCAAGGTCATCGGCTCGGACGCGGACTTCGCGGTCGAACTGCTTGAAACCGAGGGCGTAGCCGTGGTGTTCGGCGCGGCCTTCGGCCTCTCGCCCTTCTTCCGCATCAGCTACGCCACGGCCAACAGCGTGCTGGAAGACGCCTGCCAGCGCATCCAGCGCTTCTGCGCCAACGTGAAGTAGGACAACCGGCGACGGGCGTTGCCTTGGCGCGAGCTGTCAGGCCGGTCCGAGGCTCACCATATCCCGCGGGAGCGTCGGAGCCCGACTGCGACCGACAGCCCGACAGCCTCCCCGCGGCCGGGCGCCGGCGCTCACCTACCCCACAGGCGGCGCGTCAGTGCTTCTCGCGCCAGGCCGCCTTGGCCGCGTCCTTGGTGATGTTGAGGCACACCTTGTCGTCCTGGATGGTGTCGACCCAGGTCAGAGGGATCAGGTGGTGCTTGAACCCGGAGCCGAAATCCAGCTTGGCCAGCTCGATCTCGGCGCCCATCACATGGTCCACCTTGCCCACGTGGCCGCCGTCGGACCCGACGACTTCCATGTGCTCGCGAATTTGAGAGGCCTGGATCATACTCGTCTCCTCGTCTTCGATCTTGGGGGACGGGTAACGGGCGTCAGGCGTGAGGGTTCATGGCCGAGCTGATTAACCTCAACAAGGCGCGCAAGGCCAAGGCGCGGTTGGCCGGCAAGGCGCAGGCCGCCGAGAACCGCGCCAGGTTCGGCCAGACCAAGGGTCAGAAGGATGTCGCGCGGCTCGACGCCGAGCGGGCCCGGCGCGAACTGGACGGCAAGAAGCGCGAGGACTAGGCCGCCTTGGGGACCGCCTGGTCGCGGGCCTCGGCCGGGATGGAGTCGTAGATCGTCGCCGGCGTGATGTTCAGGCGCTTGCGGGCGGCCTCCAGCGGCTCTTGCATCAGCCGCTCGTAGTCCTCGCCGAGCAGCCACTTGGCGGCCTTGCCGCGCTGGTAGCCCTGCCAGATCGCCTTCACATACGGGTGGCGCTTGTCCCTGCCGGCGCGGGAGGCGGCCCCGAACGCGATCAGCGCCCAGCCCAGGCCCTTGGTCTGGGCGTAGGAGAACGCCACCAGGCACGCCTCGCCCAGGGCGTCGCGGTGATAGCCCGACAGGATGTGCCAGATGTCGTGGACGTCGCGAGTGCGGCGGCCGAACCAGGCATACGGATGCGGCTCGTCGATATCGGCGCCCCGGCCCTCGCGGCTGATATCGGCCAGGCCGTCGGCCGAAAGCTGCTCGGTGCGGATGAAGGTGCGATAGGCGGCGCCGACGCTGCCCGCGGGCAGGCTGTCGAGCCAGGCGTCGTCCATCAGCCTCTCGGCGAATTCCTCGCGCTCGAAGGCGATCCGGCCGCCCTGCGGCGTCGCCAGCAGGCGGTGGTAGCCCTTGGCCGTGGACGAGCCGTTCAGGGCGCGCATGATCTCGAACACCTGGCGGGTGTCTTCCTTGTCCGCCAGCAGGCGCTGCAGCGAGCGCCAGGCATGGCCCCAGTCCAGCTTCGTCGACATGGGACGGGGTTCGGCGCGGAAGTCGGCAGTGTCGGCGGTCATGGCCATAGGTGGGGAGCCCTTGGGTAAGCGTCGTCCATACAAAAATGACGCCCCCGTCATCTTTTTGCAAGGGGCTGGCTGAACCTAAGCTGGTGTTTGTAAACAGGACCCCTATGGCCAGTTTGAAAAAGCGCTCCGTCCTCCTCTCGGGCCACGCGACCTCCATCGCTCTGGAGCCGGAGTTCTGGGCGGTCCTCGACGAGATGGCGGTGGTGCGCGGGTCCAGCTTGGCCGCCCTGATCGTCAGCATCGACCGCGGCCGCGGCGAACGGCCTCTGGCCTCGGCCTGCCGCGTCGCGGCCCTGACCTACGCCCGCGGCGGCTAGGGCGCCGACAGCGCGGACCGCAGCCAGGCCTCCATGTCCACCAGCCGCGGCTCGTCCTTCAGGCCCTCGCGGAAGGCGCCCAGGTTCCGGTAGCTGGCCAGCACCAGGATGCGCTTGCTCGGATGGGCCGCGATCGCCTCCCGGGTCCGGGCGACCATGTAGCCGTCCCATTCCGCCTGGCTGGTCTCGAACGCCGCGCCGCCCAGCTGCGCCTGGGCCAGGCCCTGGGCGCGGACGAGGTCGATGGTGACGGCGTCGTGGGCGTCGGCCGGATGGCGCCAATGGTCCTGCAGCACCGTCGAGAGCGCCCGGCCAAGGCGGGTCATGTAGGCGTCGGCGTCCGGCTTCCGTTTCGCGAAGTCGCCGAACAGCCGGCCGGCCTCCCCCGTCATCGCGGCGAACGCCTCGCCGCCCGGCTCCATCGGCAGCGCCGTCGTCGGCCGCGCGGCGAGGTAGGGCCACACCACCGCCGGATACTCCGGCCGGCCTTGCGTCTCCTTGCGCGCCTCCAGTTCGTCCGGGCGGACCTCCAGGACCATCACCTCGGGCCGAACGGCCTCGATGATCCGGCGCAGGTGGTCGAAGGTGAAGTCGGGCTCGGTCGCATGAAGGCGCTGGATCGCCGCCACCACATAGACGCCATCGGGCGGCGGGGCGGCGGCATGGAGCTGACCGGCGAAACCGGCGGCGAAGGCCAGGGCGATGCATGCGAGGCGAAGCTGTTTCATGCCCTCGCCGTCGCCGAGCCTGCGGCGTCGCGGAAGCCGCCGGTCCGCGAGCGGGACCGCCCCGGTGACGAGCGGGTCAGCGCCCGTTCAACAGGGCCGACAGGCCGTCACGATAACGCCGGCTCAGCCGCAGCCCCTGCCCCGAGCTCAGCCGCACCTCGGCATCGCCCCGCCCCAGGCTGCGGACGCCGACGATCAGATCCAGTCGGACGATGGCCCGCCGATGGATGCGGACGAAGCGATCTCCCGGCAGCCGGGCCGCCAGCGAGGCCAGGGACTCGTCCAGCAGCACCGCCCCGTCCGCTGTGGTGTGGGCTTCGGCATAGTTGCCGGCGGCCTCGATCCATTCGACCGCGTCCAGCGGCACGATCCGCACCGCGCCCCGGCTGCGGGCGCGCAGAACCTCAGGCGCCTTCGGGACCGCGCGCCGCCCGCGCCGGGCCGCCAGCAGCCCCACCGCCACGATGCCTGCATAAAGGATGGCGTTGGTGCCGAGGTTGCGGACGAACATACGCTCGCCCATCGCCCATCGCGTGGCGATCCGCCCGCCGTCATTGTAGGCCGGCCACCAGAGCAGGGCGAACAGGCCCACATGCAGGGCCGACACGACCAGGAGCCCCACGGCGTAGGCCGCCCACCGTTGCGCCAGGCTCCAACGGGACTCCTCGATGCGCCGCACGGCCGCCAGGATCGGCGCGGTCAGCAGCGCCCAGATCGAGAAGATGGCGAACGCGTAGCCCAGGGACGGCCACCACGCCTGCCGCCCGCCGCTGGTGAGATACCCCTGCGTCGCCAACAGCACGGCCACGGCCGACCACGCGAGCACGATAAGGGCGGCCATTCGGACCCGCCGCAAGTTTCCAGCCGGCGCACGAAGAGCTTGCGGCGTCATGCCCTTCCCTTGGCACGTCCCCGCCTACTTCGGAACCGGAACCGGCGCGTCCGGGATGCGCGGCGCGTCCGGCAGCCGGGGCGGCGCGATGGCCGGGAGGCCGTCCGCGGCCCGCAGGGCGGCCTCCGCTGCCCGGCCGGCGTCGTCCCGTCCCTGCCAAGCGTACCAGAGCAGGCCGACCGCCAGCATGGCCACGACGCCGGCGGCGAAGGCGATCCAGGGGTTGGTGGGGCGCGCGGGCATGACGTTTTCGAAACGGATCGCGCGACCGCGCCGTTCCGCCCCTTAAGCCCGCAAGCCTTTGTGCTACATATGTTCCGATGTCATCGTTCGAATCCTCTGACCTCCCCTCGTCCCGCATCAGCGACCTGGCCCGCGTCGACGCGCGGCCGGCCGACTATCTGGCTGGCCTGAACCCCGAGCAGCGCGAGGCGGTGGAGGCGGTGGACGGTCCGGTGCTGGTGCTGGCCGGGGCGGGCACGGGCAAGACCAAGGTGCTGACCACCCGCCTGGCGCACATCCTGGCCAGCGGCCGAGCCAAGCCGTGGGAGCTGCTGGCCGTCACCTTCACCAACAAGGCCGCGCGCGAGATGCGCGAGCGGATCGCCCACATCATCGGCCCGTCGGCGGAGGGGCTGCGCTGGCTGGGCACCTTCCACTCGGTGGCGGCCCAGATCCTGCGCCGCCACGCAGAGCTGGTGGGGCTGAAGTCCAACTACACCATCCTCGACACCGACGATCAGGAGCGGCTGATCAAGCAGGTGCTGGAGGCCGAGAACATCGACACCAAGCGCTGGACGCCCAAGGCGTTGGCCGGGCTGATCGACCACTGGAAGAACCGCGGCTGGCGGCCCGACCAGCTGCCCCCCGCCGAGGCCCAGGCCTTCGCCAACGGCAAGGGCCAGGCGCTGTACCGGCTCTACCAGGAGCGAATGCGCATCCTGAACGCCTGCGATTTTGGTGATTTGCTGCTGCACAACCTGACGATCTTCGTCAGCCAGCCGGACGTGCTTGCCGAGTACCACAACCGCTTCCGGTACCTGCTCGTGGACGAGTACCAAGACACCAACGTCGCCCAGTACCTGTGGCTGCGGCTGCTGGCGCAGAAAAGCCAGAACCTCTGCTGTGTCGGCGACGACGACCAGTCGATCTATGGCTGGCGCGGCGCCGAGGTGGACAACATCCTGCGCTTCGAGCGGGACTTCCCGGGCGCGAAGGTCGTGCGGCTGGAACGCAATTACCGCTCCACCAGCCACATCCTGGCCGCCGCCTCCGGCCTGATCGCCGCCAACAAGGGCCGCCTCGGCAAGACGCTCTGGACCGACAGCCAGGAAGGCCAGAAGGTCGTCGTGCGCGGCATCTGGGACGGCGACGCCGAGAGCCGGCTGATCGCCGACGAGGTGGAGAAGGCCCGGCGCGCCGGCCGCCAGTACCGCGACATCGCCATCCTGGTCCGGGCCTCGTTCCAGATGAGGTCGTTCGAAGAGCGGTTCGTGATGCTGCAGATCCCCTATGTGGTGATCGGCGGCCCGCGGTTCTTCGAGCGGGCCGAGATCCGCGACGCCATCGCCTATCTCCGGCTGATCCAGTCGCAGGACGACGACCTGGCCTTCGAGCGGATCGTCAACACGCCCAAGCGCGGCATCGGCGACACCACCGTCCAGAAGCTGCTGCAGATCGCCCGGCTGAACGGCGTGCCGGCCAGCACCGCGGCGCGGCAGTTGGTGCTGACCGACGAACTGGCGGCCAAGACGCGCACCTCGCTCGCCAACTTCCTGCGCGACCTCGACCGCTGGCGCGGCCAGGCCGAGCACATCCACCACGCCCGCCTCATGGAGGCGGTGCTGGAGGAGAGCGGCTACACCGACATGCTGAAGCTGGACCGCTCGCCCCAGGCCCAGGGCCGGCTGGAGAACCTGAAGGAGCTGGTCCAGTCCATGGGCAGCTACGAGACGCTCCAGGCCTATCTGGAGCACGTCTCCCTGGTCATGGACCTGGAGCGCGGGCCCCAGGCCGACAGCGTGCAGATCATGACCCTGCACCAGGCCAAGGGGCTCGAGTTCCCGCTCGTCTTCCTGCCGGGCTGGGAGGAAGGCGTCTTCCCGTCCCAGCGCAGCATGGACGAGAAGGGCGAGAAGGGCCTGGAGGAGGAACGGCGCCTGGCCTACGTGGGCATCACCCGGGCCCGCGAGGAGGCGCGGATCTCCTTCGCCGCCAACCGCCAGGTCTATGGCCGCTGGACCAGCCAGCTCCCCAGCCGCTTCGTCGACGAACTGCCGCCGGCCAACGTCGAGGCCAGCTCCGAGACCGGCTACTACGGCGGCGGCCCGGGCATGCAGCAGCACGGCTCGCGCTGGGACGCCGACCCGGACTTCGGCGGCGGCTACGCCTCGCCCGGCTGGCGCAGGGCGCAGGCCAACCAGTACCGCGGCAGCCACCCAGGCCGGCAGCCGGTGATTGAAGGCGACGGCCGCCTGGTCGCGGTGTCGGAAAGCTCCGCCGCCAGCGACTACAAGCGCGGCGACCGGGTCTTCCACCTGAAGTTCGGCTATGGGGCGGTGCGCGGCGTCGAGGGCAACAAGCTCACCGTGAACTTCGACAAGGCCGGCGAGAAGAAGGTCATCGACAGCTTCGTCGAGAAGGCCTGAAGGGCGCCTGCCCGGCGAGGCAACCTTTCCGGCTCTGGCACGTATCTCCGCCCATGCGGAACCTGATCCGAAACCAGGACCTGAAGACCCTCTTCGGCGGCGTGTCGATTGCGGCCTGCGCGGGCCTGCTTATGGGCGCGGCGCTCTATCCCGACCTGGATGAGGACGAGATCCGCGGCCCTCAGATCCTCCTGAGCGGCGGCGGTCCCCGGGGCGAGCCCCCCGTCGGCGACGCCGGCATCGGCGCCTATGCCGGTCGCGTCCCCGACTATGTCATCGGCACCGACGCGCTGAAGCCGCCGCAGTACCAGGTCCTCGCCTACGAGGAGCGCGCGGAGCCGGAGGCGGCGGACACTGGCGACACCGGCGACGTCATGGCCTACGAGGCCCCGCCTGAGATCCAGCGGGCCCACTGGCAGGACGAACCTCGCGAGCCGTCGCGCTACCCGTCCGAGCATGGCAATGCGGCCCCCGAGCCGGAGCTGGCGCCGTGGGATGGGGATGGTCCCGCAAATGCGGTTGTAACCGACACGCCGTAACAGTGATCGCCGCGGCCGTGCTATCCTTCATGGATGGGGCGTTTACTTCGCATCGCGGCGGTCCTCCTGGCCGGCGCCTGGCTCGCCGGCTGTGTGGCTCCGGACATTCCCTACCCGCGCCTTGAAGCGAAGTACGCGAACGCCGCGTCCCGCTACGCGTCTTTGCCTGGCGGGCTGCGAGTCCACTACCGCGACGAAGGGCCAAGAGACGCCCGCACCATCGTCCTCGTGCACGGCTTTGCCGCATCGCTGCATGCGTGGGAGCCTTGGGTCGAACGGCTCAAGCACGACTACCGCGTCGTATCCCTCGACTTGCCGGGCCACGGCCTGACACGGGCGCCGGACGACTACGCCCCCTCGTCGGCCAGCAATGCCGAGATCATCGACACCCTGACGCGACAGCTCGGCGTCGAGCGGTTCGTCCTGGCTGGCAACTCGATGGGCGGGGCCGTGGCCTGGTCGTACGCGATGGCCCATCCGGGACGGCTCGACGGCCTGGTTCTGGTGAATGCGGCCGGCTGGCCATCGTCGGCGGACGCGGGTGGCGGCCCTGCGATCTTCAAGCTGCTCGCCAACCCGGTCGGCCGGCTCCTCTTGAGGAACATCGATCCTCGGCCCCTGGCGGCGCGCGGGCTGAAGCAGGCCTACGTGGACGAAAGGCTCGTCAACGATCCGTTGCTGGACCGCTATGTGGAGCTCGCGCGTGCGCCGGGCCACCGCGCGCTGCTGACGCGTCGCGGCGCTCGGCCTGCAGTCGCCCCGGAGACCTTCGCCCGCATCCAGGCGCCCACCCTCGTCATGGTCGGCCTCCGCGACGAGGTGATCCCGCCGGAACGATCGGCGGCCTTCGCCAAGGTCATCCCCGGGTCCAAGCTGGTGACCTACGCAGCGGGCGGGCATGTGCCGATGGAACAGATGCCCGACGCCAGCGCCCGCGACCTTCGCGCCTTTCTGACCGCGCTCCCCTCGCGCAACCGCCCGGCGCACTGACCGCGCGGGCTGCGAGATTTGTGGGAACCGAGCTTGGCCGTTCACCGTTCGTCGGGGCATGAAGCGCCCCCACGCTGCGGCCACCGGGCTGAAGGATGAGGAGTCCTATGCGCGGGGCTTGGCCCGGGCCGCAGCGGGCGCCCTGATCTTCAGCTTCCCGCTGCTGATGACCATGGAGATGTGGGAGTTCGGCTTCCACATGGACCGTGGCCGACTTGCACTCTTCCTCTTGGTCACGTCCGCGGTCGTCTTCGGCCTCAGCCGCTTTGCGGGCTTTCGGGACACCAGCAGTCTGGCAGACGACGCCCTCGATGCGCTGGCGGCGCTGTTGGTCGGCTTTGCGGTCTCGGCGACGCTGCTCGCCCTGCTGGCGCTCTTGACCTTGCAGACCGCGCCGCGAGAGGCGGTGGGGATGATCGCGGTCCAGGCGGCCCCCGCCAGCATCGGCGCCGTGCTTGCCAACAAACAGCTTCAGGCGCGGGCGGAACGTCGCACGAAGGAGGACCGCGCCGGCTATCTCGGGCAGCTATTCCTGATGGCGGCCGGCGCCCTGTTCTTCGCGTTCAACGTCGCACCGACCGAGGAGATGATCCTGATCGGCTTCAAGATGACCCCCTGGCATGCCTTGGGATTGGTCGCGGCCTCCCTGCTGACTTTGCACGCCCTGGTGTTCTCGGTCGGGTTTGCGGGCCAGGAGACCCACGAAAGCCAGGCCCTTGCCTTCGTCCACTACACGCTGGCCGGCTACGGCGTGGCGCTGCTGGTCAGCCTCTACATCCTGTGGACCTTCGGCCGGCTGGACGGCGGCATGAGCGATACTGTGCGGGCGGTTGTGGTGCTCGGCTTTCCGGCCGCCATGGGAGCCGCGGCCGCGCGGCTGGTGGTCTGACATGGCCGCGCGCAAGTCCCGCCCGAGCCTGGCCGATCGGACGCCTGTCGCCGAATGGACGGCCGCGGCGCTCGGCCTGGTGATGACCTTGGGCGTTGTCGGCTACACCCTGTGGGAGGGGCTCACCGAGGACCCGGGCCCCCCGCGTCTGACCGTGACCGCCCAGACCGCCACGCCGAACGGCGCAACCCATGTCGTGCCGATCGTGGTGCGTAACGCTAGCCACGCCACAGCCGCCCAGGTGGAGGTCCGCGCCGTCCTTCGCTCCCCGGCCGGCGTCTCCGAGGAGCGACGCGCAAGCTTCGCCTACGTGCCCGGCCGGGGCGAGGCGCGGGGCGGCCTTGTCTTCCGGCAGAACCCAGCGGGAGCGGAACTCGATCTGAGCATCGAGGGGTACGCCGAGCCCTAGACCGATCGTCCGAAGCTCTGGGAAGCTGCCATGCGGTGGTGCGGGCGGCCGGGATCGAACCGGCATGGGCCAAGGCCCGACGGATTTTCGTACCACTTCGGCTTTCGCCGCCGCCCGCCCTCCAGGGACGAGGCGTTCGTGGTCTGGACTATCCCTTCGCCCTGGCCCGAAGGCTTTAGGCGCCGCCCGTCTAGTCTCTACACCTTCCCCGGAACGCGCGTTCCAGGGCTTGGCTCGGGATCGCCAGTTGAGAGGTTTCCCCGAGTTTGAGCGGTTCTACGTCCGGGGTTTCCCCCAGCGCACTCGAGGCCGATGGCCCAAGTCCGTTGCGTCTACCAATTCCGCCACGCCCGCGTGACGCCCTGGCTTGCCACAGGCGGACCGCTAGCGTCCAGCCGCGATCGGTCAGGTCGCCGCGCCGCTTTGCGACGTCAGCGTCCGCGGTACAGGCGTCGCGCCGCAGACCCGACTAACCGTGGCCTTGGGCTCACGAGCAGCGCATGATGCGGCCTCGACTCTCGGGAGAACGCCCATGACCAGACTCGCTTTCGCCGCCGCCATGGCCCTCGCCATCGGCGCCGCCACGCCCGGGGCTGCGAGCGCCCAGGGATTGGGCTCGCTTTTCTCCTGCGATGCCCAGGGGTCTTCCAACACCACCGGCGCCGTTGTCGGCGGACTGGTCGGCGCCTTGGCGGGCAGCCAGGTCAGCAAGAACGAGCGGACCCTGGGAGCGGTGATCGGCGCGGGCCTGGGCGCGGCGATCGGCAACAACATTGGCTGCCGCATGGACCGCAAGGCCCAGCAGGACGCGCGCGTGGCCTTCCAGCGCGCCCTGGAGACCGGCAAGACCCAGAGCTGGTCCGACCCGCAGACGGGCGCCAGCGGCCGCATCTCGGTGCTCGGCCCCTCCTCGGGCAGCGGGACCGGCGGGACCAGCTACACCGGCCGCTGGCGCTACGCCCAGGGCGTCACGGCGGCCAGCCGCGTGAGCACGGCGGGCGGCGCCTACGCGGGCTCCGGCCGCGTCAATATGCGGGCGGCCCCGAACACCTCGGCGCCGGTTGTGGATCGTCTGCAGCCGAACGAGACCTTCGAGGTGGCGGGCGCGGTCGCGGGAGGCTGGCTGGCGGTCGTCGAAGACGGCTTCATCCAGGGCTACGTCGCCCGCTCGGTCGTCCAGCCGGTCGGCGGCGGCGGCGATGGCGGGTGCCGCCTCGTCGAGCAGACCGTCAACGAGCGTGGTCAGCCCACCTATCGCGAACGGTTCAACGCGTGCCGCGACAGCTCTGGCGAGTGGCGCCTGACCGCCGCCTGAGGTCCGCGGGCGTCTTGCGGGTGTGGGAGCGGCTGGGCTGGAACGCCTTGCCGCGCCAAGGGTTGAGCCATCGACCCCATCATCCCTAATCCGCGAGGCCGCCCATGTACGTCCTGCCAGAGCTTCCCTATGACCACGACGCGCTGAGCCCGTTCGTCTCCGCCGACACGCTGCGCACCCACCACGGCAAGCATCACAAGACCTACGTCGAGAAGACCAACGACCTGGCCGCCAAGGCCGGGCTGGCCGGCCGCCCCCTGGAAGAGGTCGTGCGCGAAGCCAGCCGCCGGGGCGACAAGAAGCTGTTCAACAACGCCGCCCAGGCCTGGAACCACGCCTTCTTCTGGGAATGCATGCGCCCGCCCGGCGGCGCGGCGCCCTCGGGCGACCTGCTGAGGGCGATCGACGCCGCGTTCGACGACCTGGACGCCCTGAAGCAGGCGTTCGTCGACGAGGGCGTGAACCATTTCGCCTCGGGCTGGGTCTGGATCGTCACCGGCGGCGACGGCCTGAAGGTGATCTCCACCCACGACGCCGACGACACCCTGGTGCGCGACGGGGTCTTTCCGTTGCTGGTGTGCGACCTGTGGGAGCACGCCTACTACCTGGACTACAAGAACGACCGGAAGGCGTTCCTGGAGCGGTGGTTCGACAACGTCGCCAACTGGGACTTCGCGGCGGCCCAGCTCGCTTCGGCCGACGGCGCGGGCGAGGGCTTCCGTTACCCGGCGGCCGAAGGCGTCGCCCCGGGCGGCGCGGCCGAGACGCCCCGCCCCAGCCTCTGATGCCTCAACGATAGAAGATCCGCGAGGTCCACTTCTCGGAGTAGCGGCCCTTCTTGTAGCAGGCCCGCTCCCGGGCGACGCACCGGACGCCGTCGGCTGGGCTCCACACCTCGTGGCGGTCCCAGTCGTCGTCGCGGTGCTTGTCCTTCGAGCCGGCCACGAGCGCGCCGACAACGATGGCGCCCAGGACGAGGCCCGCGATCGCAGCGGTGTTGTCCTTGTTCTTGTGCGACAGCTCGCCGACATCCAGGTCCGAGGTGCGCCCGGTGCGATAGTTGTAGGTGCAGCCGAAGCTGAAGCGGGCTTCGCCGCCGTTGCGGTCGTCGAACTCTCCCTTGCCGGTGACCCGCGCCTGGTTCCGCGGCCCATCGCTGACGCTCGAGGAGGTGATCCGCACCCCGCGCGCCTGGGGATAGCGGTCCTGCACCTCGTAGCTGATCTCGCGGCTGCAGGCGTCCACGGGACCGCCGCCCTGGGCGTGAGCCACTGAGGGAGCAAGCGCCGGCGCGGGCGCCAGAATGGCGCCGATGGCCAGGTAAGTGACCGACCGCATGACCTGAACTCCTCATCGTTCCCCGACAGCACAGCCTTGACCTTGTAGCCCGCGGGCGGCAAGCCCTGCGCCGCGATGATCCTCACCCTCTCCTGCGACGACCGCCCCGGCATCGTGGCCCGCGTGTCGGCCCTGCTGTTCGAACGCGGCGCGAATATCCTGGACGCCCAGCAGTACGACGACCAGGAAACCGGCCGCTTCTTCATGCGCGTGGTCTTCGATCCGGGCGACAGCGCCGCCGAGGCGTGGCGCGCCGCGTTCGAACCTCTGGCGGCGGAATACGCCATGACCTGGGCGCTGCGTGGCCGCAAGGAGCGCCGGCGGGTGATGATCCTGGCCTCGCAGACCGACCACTGCCTGGCCGACCTCATCTGGCGCTGGCGCCAGGGCGAGCTTCCCATGGACATCACCGCCGTGGTCTCGAACCACCCGGCGTCCACCTTCCCCCACACCGACCTGCAGGGCATCGCGTTCCGCCACTTGCCGGTGACGGCCGAGACGAAGGCGCGGCAGGAGGCCGACCTCTGGCGCCTGATCCAGGAGACCGGCACAGAGCTGGTGGTTCTCGCCCGCTACATGCAGGTGTTGTCCGACGACCTGTCCGCCAAGCTCGCCGGCCGCTGCATCAATATCCACCACTCGTTCCTGCCCGGCTTCAAGGGCGCGCGGCCTTACCACCAGGCCCACGCGCGCGGCGTGAAGGTGATCGGCGCCACCGCCCACTACGTCACAGCCGACCTGGACGAGGGCCCGATCATCGAGCAGGACGTCGAGCGCATCAGCCATCGCGACACGCCGGCCAACCTCGTCCGCAAGGGTCGCGATATCGAGCGCAGGGTGCTGGCCCGCGCCGTCCGGTGGCACATCGAAGACCGCGTGCTGCTCAACGGACGCAAGACGGTGGTTTTCACCGACTGACCCGCGCCGCCGCTACGGGCTGAGCGGCCCCGTCGGCCGGCCGAGGGGGAAGACGATCTCGATCCTCACGCCGTCGGCCAGATGGTCGATGCGGTGTGAGCCTCGCAGGTCGCCGGTCGTCAGCCGGCGGATCAGCTGCATCCCAAACCCCTCGGTCTTGGCGGGCTCGGTCGGCCCCGCGCCCCGCTCTTCCCACACCAGGCTCACGACACCCGGCTCCGGCTCCGTCCAGGTCACGGAGACGGTCCCCTCGCCACGGAAGGCGCCGTACTTGGCGGCGTTGGTCGCGAGTTCGTGGACGATGAGACCCAGCGCGAGCGCCTGAGGCGCGGGCAGTTCGACGGGCGGGCCAGCCACGCGAACCCGCTCGCCGAAGCTGACCAGCTGGCGCTGCAGCAGGGCCGCGAGGCCGGCCTGCGTCCAGGCATTCTGGGTGAGCACGTCGTGCGTTCTCGCCAGCGCCCCGAGGCGCCCTTCGAACTTGTCGAGGAACTGCGCCATGTCGCCGGACCGGCGCGCGGTCTGGACGGCGATCGACTGCACCGTCGCCAGGTTGTTCTTCACCCGGTGGTTCAGCTCGGCCATCAGCAGCTTCTGGCGCTCCTGCGCCTCCACCTCGGCGGTGATGTCGAGCGCGGTCCCCAGCATGCGCACCGCCGTGCCGTCCCTGCGGAACACCACCTGCCCCATGTTGCGGAGCCAGCGGACGGTCCCGTCCGGCCCGGTCAGGCGATGCTCGATCAGGAACTTGCCCCCGTTCGCCCCGGCGATGGCCGCGTCGTAGGCAGCGATCGTGCGCTCCCGGTCCTCGGGGTGCAGGCGTTCGCGGTAGAGCTTGAAGCTGGGCTTTTCGCCGGGCGCCAGGCCATAGAAGGCGAGCGTGCGGTCGTCCCAGGACGCCTCGAGCGTCTGGAGGTTGTACTCCCAAAGGCCCAGCGCCGTCGCCTCCAGCGCCATGGCCAGGCGAGCCCGCTCGCGTTCCGCTTCGAGCTCCGCCAGTTTCCTCGCCGTGATGTCCACGGAGACGAAGGAGACCCTCCTGCCCGCCAGGATGGGCGCGATGGTCACATAGAACCAGGCCTTCTGGCCGGCGATCATGCGCGGGTGTTCGAAATGCGAGATCTGACCGTCCTTCAGCGTCTCGCGCAGGGTCCGCAACCCCGCCCTTAGCTCCTTGGCGCCGAGCCCCAGGTCCCGCCCCGTCTTCCCGACGATCTCGTCCGGCGTGAGGCCGAACAACCCGGCGAGGTTCCGGTTGGCCAGGACATAGGCGAAGTCGTTCTCGCGCAGCTCCAGAACGCCGGCCATGATCCCCGTCGCCTCGAGCAGGGGACCGAGCAAGCCCTCCCCCGTATCGACGGTCGGCCGGTCGAGATGCCGGTCGTTGATCACCCGCGCTCCGCCCCTGTTCGGGCGCTAGTCTGCCGCGATAACGCTGAAATTCCAAACGGCAGGGCGGCCCTGTGCGCTAACGCCGCGCTCTAGGGGCCGCCCTCCCGGCGGAGATGCGGGGCGGGACGTGGTCCCGGGTCGCCTCAGAAGCGAACGTCCACCCGGGCGTAGTACTGGCCGCCGTTGGTGTCGTAGGGGGCGTTCCGCGAATAGACGAGGCCGCGGCTGGCCTGGAAGACGGCCTCGTCCGGGTACTTGTCGAAGACGTTCTCGGCGCCCAGCCGCAGCGAGACGTTGTCGTTCACCCGATAAGTCGCCGACACGTCGAAGAACGTCACCGCACCGAAGTCCTGGAAGATGTCGCCGGTGGCGTTGCCGGTGCTGTCGGTCCACTTGCCGTAGTACCGGACGCGGCCCAGCAGTTCGAACGAGCCCCATTTGTAGGTGGCCGAGCCGGTCAGGTTGTTCTTGGGCCGCGATTGTTCGAACAGCAGCTGCTGGGTGGCGTTGCGGCCGAGCGCGCCCGATCGCACCTCCGTCTTGTTGTAGTTGTAAGCGCCCATCAGGTTCAGCCGGCCCGGGCCCACGTCGCGGGCGTAGGTGACGACCACATCCACGCCGCGAGTGCGGGTGTCGAAATCGTTGGTGAACCAGTTGATCGAGGTGAAGGCCGAGGCGCCGGGCACGCCCAGGGCCACGAGTTGCGCCCGGATCGCCGGCGTGACGGTGACCGTGGCCGAGGTGCTGAAGCGCTGGTCGACGTCGATCTGGTAGGCGTCGATCGAGCCGGCCAGGCCCAGGTCGGTGCGCCAGATCACGCCGGCGGTGATCGTCTTCGATTCCTCCGGCTCCAGCGGCTTGGCCCCCAGGAACACGGCCACCGGGTTGGTGGGCGACAGGCGTCCGGACTGGAAGAGCTGCAGGGTGACCGTGTCGAGGCCCTGCGACGTGCTGGTGGAGTTCAGCTGGCCCGGCGTGGGCGCGCGGAAGCCGGTGGAATAGGAGGCGCGCACGGCCAGGCCGGTCGTCACCTCGAACCGGCTGGCGGCCTTGAAGTTGAGCGTGTCGCCGAACTCGGAGAAGTCCTCGTAGCGCAGCGCGCCGCCGAGGCTCCAGCGGTCCGTGACCTGGGCTTCGAGGTCGACATAGCCGGCATAGCTCTTCTGGTCCCACTCGCCCGCCTGCTGCGGGCTGAAGCCCGGGAAGCCGTTCGAATTGGGGGCGAGGCCGAAGTTGGCGCCGGGGCCGACCGCGTAGGAAGCCGGATCGCCGGTCTCGATCTCATAGGTCTCGGTGCGGTGCTCGGCCCCGAACGCGATGTTGAGCGGCTCGGCCAGACCCTGGATCGGCAGGCGATAGACCCCGTCGGCGTTCAGGTTCACCTCCGTCTGCAGCAGCCGGCCCAGGTCGAAGTCGAAGGGGCTCTGCGGGCCCAGCGAGGCGTTGATCGAGTCCTTCAGGAAGAACCGGCTGGCGTTGCGGCCGTACGAGGCGCTGAGGTCCCAGGTGAACCGCTCGTCGTCGGCGTGGCGCACACCCGCCACGGCCTGGACATCGCGGGCGTGGATGCCTTCGCGGGGGGTGAAGCCGCCCGGATAGATCGAGCGCAGGTTGAAGCCTGGGAACGCCGCGGTGACGTTGAAGATCGCCGGGTTGGCGGACGGGTTGCGCCAGTTGATGTCGTTGATCCCGTCCGACTTCGTGTAGGTCCCGAAGGCGTAGGCCTCGGCCACGGTCCCGAGCGGGAGGGCGGCGTTCACCGCGCCCTGGAAGGTCTCGAGGTCGGGATTGCCCCAGCGCTGCACCGGGTTGTCCAGGACGACGCCGGGATTGGCCTGCTGGAAGGCGATGGCGTCGGGCCGCTGGCGGCTGCGCGAGGTCAGCTCGGCGTCGGCCCATTCGAAGGTCGCGTTGACGTACCCGCCCTCGCCGATGGCGGCGCCGGCCTTGGCGCCCAGGCGGACGGTCGTGCCGTCGCCCTCGTAGAACTGGCCGGCCTGGCCGAAGCCGGCGAACCCCGGCTTGTCATCCAGCAGGATGTTGATCACCCCGGCGATGGCGTCCGATCCGTACTGGGCGGAGGCGCCGTCGCGCAGCACCTCCATCCGGCCCACCGCAAAGCTCGGGATCTGGGCCAGGTCCGGCCCCTGCGCCCCGCGCGAGCCGAGGAAGGCCGAGCGGTGGAAGCGTTTTCCGTTCACCAGCACCAGGGTCTGGTCTGGCGACAGGTTGCGCAGCGTGGCCGGCCGCACGAACTGCAGGCCGTCGGAGGTCGGCAGCTTCTGGACGATGAAAGACGGAATCTGCTGGGCCAGGTTCTCGCCCAGCTGGCTGGTGGCCGAGGCCTGGATCGATTCCGCGGTCAGCACGTCGACCGGGACCAGGGTGGTGAAGGCGGTGCGGCCGGCGTCGCGGGTGCCGGTCACGACGACCTCGTCGACCGTGTCGGCTTCGGCGGCCCGCGCCGTGCTCCCGACCATCAGGCAAAGCGCCGCCGTGGCGCAAAGCTGCGCCTTCAAACCCATACGCATGGACAACCCCTCTTCGACTTGAAGGGGTGGCTGTGGCGCCGTCAGGCGACGCGTTACTGACGCCCGTGTAAAATTTTTACGGCTGTGAGCACGCCCGGCTAGAACTGCCCGTAGCCACGCGCCATGGCTGCGGCGAAGATCGGCAGTAGCGCGAACAGCGCGACTTCGGCGTGGAGGAACCGGCGCACCCTCGACACCTGGGCCGAATCCGGCGCGGCGCCCGCCTTCCGCCAGCGGATGAAAGCGATGGTCGGCGGCGCCGACAGGAGGCCGACCAGCAGGAAGACCGCCAGCTTGGCCCAGAAGAAGGCGTTGTGGGAATAGTAGGCCCAGCCCTTCGCCGCCATGCCCGCCCGGACAAGCCCGACCACGATGACCAGCCCGGCGAACGCGCCATAGACCAGGTCCATCCGCGCCACCCGACCGACGGTCGCCAAATCCATGCCCGGTCGCACCAGCATCAGCTCGGCGAACAGGATCCCGGCCAGCCCGAAGACCAGCAGGTGGTGGACGATGGCGAGAACGAGATCGAGCACGGGCGCCTCCGATTCTGGACGGTCACGCCGATAGAAGGGCGCGCGGAAGGCCGCGTCCAGGCCGCCGGCGGCAAGGCGCGTTGCCGGGTCGGCTCTAGACGAACTTGGGCTTCCGCTTCTCGCGGTGCGAGGCGAGCCCCTCCGCCGCCTCCGGGCCGGTGAAGCCCAGCATCTCCAGCGCCGCCGAGGCGTCGAAGGTCGGGCCGGCGCTGCGCAGCCAGTTGTTCAGCGACAGCTTGGTCCAGCGGATCGCCTGCTGGGCGCCGTTCGCCAGCTTGGTCGCCACCGCCAGCGCCCTGGCGTCCAGCTCCTCGTCCGGCACGCACAGCGAGACAAGGCCGATCCGTTCGGCCTCGGCGCCGCTCAGCGGGTCGCAGGTCAGCAGGTAGTACTTGGCCTTGGCCATGCCGCAGAGCAGCGGCCAGACGATGGCCGCATGGTCGCCGGCCGCCACCCCCAGCCGGGTGTGGCCGTCGATGATCTTGGCCTCGGGCGTTACGATCGAGACGTCCGCCAGCAAGCCGCAGACCAGCCCGGCCCCCACCGCGGGCCCCCGCATGGCGCTGACCACCGGCTTAGAGCAGTTGATCACGTTGTAGACGATGTCGCGCGCCTCCTTGAGGATCCGCACGCGCATCTGAAAGTCGTCGACGATCTGCTGGATCATCTCGAAGTCGCCCCCGGCGGAGAAGGCGTTACCCTCCCCCGTCAGGATGGCGCAGCGGACCTCCGGGTCGTCGTCGATGGTCCGCCAGATCTCGGCCAGCTCCCAGTGCATCTGCTGGTCGGTGGCGTTGAGCTTGCCGGGATTGCTCATCACGATCCGCAGCACGCCGTCGGCCGGCCGCTCGAACTTCAGTCGCTCGTACTGCGCGTAGCGGTCGGCCATGGCCCGGTCCTCAGAAGATGGTGTAGCCGCCGTCGATGACGAAGCTGTCGCCGGTGTGGAAGCGCGAGGCGTCCGAGGCCAGGTAGACCGCGATGCCCGAGAAGTCCTCGCCCTCGCCCCAGCGCCGCATGGGCACCCGGCCGATGGCCTTCTCGTTGAACTTGTCGTTCGACTGCAGGCCCTGGGTCATGTCGGTGGCGATCCAGCCCGGCAGGATCGAATTGGCGCGGATGCCGTAGCGCGCATACTCCACCGCCAGGCCGCGGACCATCGACAGCACCCCGCCCTTCGTGGAGGCGTAGGCTTCGTTGCGCGGCGCGCCATGGATCGCCGAGGTCGACGACGTCACCACCAGGGAGCCGCCGGGATCGCCCGCGTTCGCCCGCTCAAGCATGTGCTTCACCGCCTCGCGGAATGTCCAGAACACCGCATCCAGGTTCACTGTGGTGACGCGGCGCCACTTTTCCGTGGTCATCTGGTCGAACGGCGCCCCGCCGCCGATGCCGGCGTTGGCGGCGCAGAAGTCCAGCCGGCCGAAGGTCTTCACCACCTCGGCCACGCCTGCCACGACGCTGGCCTCGTCGGCCACGTCTACCTTCTGGACCAGCACGTCGACGCCATGGGCTTTGAGGGCCGCTTCGGCCTTGGCGTTCTTCTCGGGGTTCTGGCCCCAGATCGCCACCTTCGCCCCGGCGGCGGCCAGGCCCTCGGCCATGCCCAGGCCGATGCCGCCGTTGCCGCCGGTCACCAGCGCGACCTTGCCCGTCAGGTCGAAGGGATTGAACGCCATCTCACAAGTCCTCCCGTTTGGCGCCGACTTGTGGAAGGCGCCCTTAGGGAGGTCAAGGCTACTCGGCCGGATGCTCCTTCAGGGCGTCGCACTCCTGCGGCTTCCACAGCCGGTCCGAGATGAAGCGGCACATGACGTAGAAGGCCGGCGTGAACAGGAGGCCGAAGGCGGTCACCCCGATCATGCCGAAGAACACCGCCGTCCCCAGCGCCTGGCGCATCTCCGCCCCCGGCCCGCTGGCGATCACCAGGGGCAGCACGCCCAGGATGAAGGCGAACGAGGTCATCAGGATCGGCCGCAGGCGGGTATGGGCCGCCTCGACCGCCGCATCCCAGCGGCTGAGCCCCCGCTCCTCGGCCTGTTTGGCGAACTCGACGATGAGGATGGCGTTCTTGGCCGCCAGGCCGATCAGCACCACCAGCCCGATCTGGGTGAGGATGTTGTTGTCGAACCCGCGCAGGTTCACGCCCAGGATCGCCGCCAGCAGGCACATCGGAACGATGAGGATGATCGCCAGCGGCAGGGTCACGCTCTCGTACTGCGCCGCCAGCAGCAGGAAGACGAACACCACCGCCAGGCCGAAGGCGATCGCCCCGGTGTTGCCGGCCGTCTTCTGCTGGTAGGCCAGCTCGGTCCACTCGTAGCCGAAGCCCTCGGGCAGCCGCGCCTTGGCCAGGGCCTCGACGCGGTCCAGCGCCTGGCCGGACGAATAGGCCGGCTTGGTGTCGCCCTGCAGCTCGGCCGCCGGATAGAGGTTGTAGCGCACGACCCTGTACGGGCCGCTGTCGTCGCGCACCGTCGCCACCGAGCCCAGCGGCACCATGGCCCCGGAGAGCGAGCGGGTCTGCAGCCGCGCGATGTCCGAAGCCTCGTCGCGATACGGCGCGTCCGCTTGCGCCGTCACGCGATAAGTCCGGCCCAGGTAGTTGAAGTCGTTGACGAAAGCCGATCCAAGATAGACGGACAGGGTCTCGAACACCTGCTCGGGCGGCACGCCGGCCATCTGCGCCTTGTCGCGGTCGATCTCGGCCCAGAGCCGGGGCGTCGATGTGTTGAACAACGTGAAGACGCTGGTCAGCTCGTCTTGCTTGTTTCCCTGCATCATCAGGTCGACCGTGGCCTGCTCGAGGGCGCGGTAGCCCTTGCCCTGCCGGTCCTCGATCATAAGCTTCCAGCCACCGCCGGTGCCGATGCCGCTGACGGGCGGCGGCTGGATCACCAGAACGTTGGCGCCGGCGATCTGGCCCAGCTTCTGGCGCAGGTCGTCCAGCACCGCCTGGGCCTTGATTCCCTCCGCCCCGCGCTCGTGGAACGGGGTCAGCGGCAGGAAGATCGTCCCGGCGTTTGGGGCGTTGGTGAAGGTGGTGCCGTCCAGGCCGACGAAGGCCGCGGCGTGCTCGACGCCCTTGGTGTCCATGGCGGTGTTGACCACCTGCTTCACCACTGCATCGGTGCGCGCCAGGGAGGAGCCCGGCGGCAGCTGGACGACGGCGATGAAATAGCCCTGGTCCTGCGCCGGGATGAACCCCGTGGGCGTCGCCGAGAAGCGCCAGACGGTGAACAGCAGCAGCACCGCATAGACCGCCAGCATGATCACGCCGCGCCGCACGGTCAGAGCGGTCAGCCTGCCGTAGCGATCGCTAAGTTTGGCGAACACCTCGTTGAATTTCCAGCCGAACAGCTGGAACGGCCGACGCCATCCCTTGGCCGGAACCGGATGCTCGGGGTGCGCGCGCAGCACCAGCGCCGCCATGGCCGGCGACAGGGTCAGCGACACCAGGCACGAGATCATCGTGGCGCTGGCGATGGTGATCGCGAACTGCTTGTAGAACTGGCCGGAGATGCCGGTGATGAACGCCGTCGGCACGAACACCGCCACCAGCACGAGGGCGATGGCGATCAGGGCGCCGCCCACCTCGTCCATGGTTCGATAGGCGGCCTCCCGCGGTGTCATGCCCGCCGCCAGGTTCCGCTCGACGTTCTCGACCACGACGATGGCGTCGTCGACCACGATGCCGATGGCCAGCACCAAGCCGAAGAGCGACAGGTTGTTCAACGAGGCGCCGAAGCCGGCCATCACCGCGAACGCCCCGACCAGCGACACCGGGATCGCCACGACGGGAATGATCGCCGCCCGCCAGGTCTGCAGGAAGACGATGACCACCAGCACGACCAGGATCACCGCCTCGAACAGGGTCTTGCGGACCTCGTTGATCGACTCGGCGACGTACTCCGTCGGGTTGTAGATCACCGTGTACTTGAGGCCGGGCGGGAAGTTCGGCCCGAGCTCCTCCATGGTCTTCAGCACCGTGTCGGCCGTGGCCAGGGCGTTGGAGCCCGGCCGCTGGCTGATGCCGATGGCCACCGCCTTCTGGCCGCGGTCGAGGTAGGCGTTGACGCGGTAGTCCTGAGCGCCCAGCTCGACCCTGGCCACGTCGCTGATCCGCACCAGGCGGCCGCCGGCGTCGTTCTTGACGATGATGTCGGCGAACTGCGCGGGGTCGGTCAGGCGGCCCTGGGTGTTGACGTTGAGCTCGAAGGCCGAGCCCTGGGCGCTGAACGGCGCCTGGCCCACGGCGCCGGCCGCCACCTGGACGTTCTGTGCGCGTAGGACCCCGACGATCTCGCCGGCGGTGAGGTTGTGGGCGGCCGCCTTGTCCGGGTCGATCCAGACCCGCATGGCGTAGTCTCGCGCGCCGAAGATCCGGGCGTCGCCGACCCCGTCCAGCCTGGCCAGCCGGTCGCGCACCTGTAGCAGGGCGTAGTTCGAGATGTAGTCGGGGCTGCGCGTGCCGTCGGGCGAATAGAGGTGGATGACCATCAGCAGGTCGGGCGAGGCCTTGCGCGTCACCACGCCCAGCCGCCGCACGTCCTCGGGCAGCCGAGGCTCGGCAGAGGCGACCCGGTTCTGCACCAGCACCTGGGCGTTATCGAGGTCGGTCCCCAACTTGAACGTCAGGGTGATGGTCAGCAGGCCGTCCGAGGTGGACGAGGAGGACATGTAGAGCATGTCCTCGACCCCGTTGATCTCCTGCTCCAAGGGCGTCGCCACCGTATCGGCGATCACCTCGGCCGAGGCGCCGGGATAGCTCGCCGTCACCGTGATCGTGGGCGGCGCGATCTCGGGATACTGGGCGATCGGCAGCGACGGGTAGGCGAAGGCGCCAACTAGGATGATGATCACCGAGATGACCGCCGCGAAGACCGGGCGGTCGATGAAGAAGCGCGAGAACCGCATGGCCCTACCGGGTCCCGCCGGCGCTCGTCGCCTGGGCCGCCGGCTGCTGCAGCACGCTGGGCTGCGGGGCGGTGGGGGCGGCGCTGACGATCCGTCCCGGCTTGGGCGCGACCTTCATGCCCGGCCGTACGCGCGCCTGGCCGTCGATGATCACCCTGTCCGCGCCGGAGAGGCCGCTGCGCACCACGCGCAGGCCGTCGACGATGGGCCCCAGCACCACTTTGCGGGGCTGCACCGTGTCGTCGCGGGCCGCCACCAGCACCACCTTGTCCGACTGGTCGGCCAGAACGGCCGAGTCCGGCACCAGCAGCGCCGTATAGGCGCCCGATCCCAGCAGGCGCATGCGGCCGTACATGCCCGGCGTCAGCAGGTTGTTCGGATTGCGCACCACCGCCCGGCCGCGGATCGTGCCCGAGCCGATGTCCAGGGCGTTGTCCACGAAGTCCATCCGGCCGCGCCAGTTGTAGGCCGTCTCGTCCTGCAGCTGGATGTCCACGGGGTTGGAGGCGTAGCGCGAACTGGTCCGTGTGCCCGCCTCGTTGGCCCGCTGATACTTCAGGTAGACCGCCTCCGAGCCGGTGAAGGCGAAGTGGATCGGGTCCAGCGACACCACCGTCGTCAGCAGGGTCGCCTCGGACCCGCTGGCGGCGACCAGGTTGCCCACGTCCACGCGGTGGTCGGACACCCGGCCGGCGATGGGCGAGGTGATGCGGGTGAACGATACGTCCAGTTCGCGCGCCTGCACCTGGGCCCTGGCGGCGGCGACGGCGGCGTCCGCCGAGCGTTGCTGCGCCAGCCGCGAGTCATAGGTCGACTTGGAGACGAAGCCCTTGTCCAGCAGCGTCTTGGCCCGCTCCAGCTCCACCCGGGCGTTGGCCGCCTGGGCCTCGGCGCTAGCCTGGTCCGCGCGGGCCTGGGCGAGCGCGGCCTGGTAGGGGCGCGGGTCGATCACAAAGAGCAGCTGGCCCTTCTTGACGATGTCGCCGTCGCGAAACCCGATGGTCTGGACATAGCCCGAGACGCGCGGCCGCACCTCGACCTGCTGGATCGCCTCGAAGCGGCCGACGAACTCGTCCCAGTCGATGATCTGGCGCGAAAGGGGCGCGGAGACCGTCACGGGCGCCGGCGGCGGCGGGCCATCGGCCTTCTTCGCGCCGCAGGAAACAAGGAGGGGGAAAACGAGGGCCCCCACGGCCCAGCGGACCGCTCCCGACATGCCCAACTCCTTGTCGCAGACCCCGGCGCACACGCCTGCGCCGCGCCGCCCCATCAGCGGCTTTCCAAGTCTAGCTGGTAACGCTGCGGCAATCTGTCCAGACCTTCGTACAGGCCGGGGTGACCTTACGGCGCCCTTTTCCACACCTTTGTTCGCAGGCGGGCGCACGACGCCTCGCACAAGCCGACGAACCGCACCCAGATCGCCAACTTGCCCACAACTCATCCACAGCTCGCGCGGCGAGGCTGTGGACAGCGTAGCGTTGGCCGACTCCAGTTGTGGAGTGCCTCATCCGCGGCGCGAACCGCGGCCCAGAGGCTCTAGAAGCTGAGCGGCTTGACGCTCTGGTTCTTCTCGACCTCGTCGCGCGCCTCTTGCTTCATCAGATCCCAGTCGGCCTGGGTCCGGCAGGTGCGCTGCTTCATCCGGCTGCCCAGGACCGCTTCGCGCTTGCAGACAAGTTCGTTCTTGTCGGCCTTCGCGGGTGTCGCGGACTTGGCGGGCGCCGATGCCGCGGGCGCGGTGCCGGCCGTCGGGGCGGCGGGGTCGGCGGCCGCGACCAGCAGGGCGACGGCGAACAGGGCGGAAATCATGGGGCGCTCCTTTGCCGGGGGCGGAAACCGAGTGACGTCTAGTTGTTACGCTACCGCCATCTCCTTCACGTTGTCGATGCCCGCTCGTCGCAAGGCGTCGATCAGCTCGGCCACCACCGCGGAGAGCTGTTCGGGGTCGCGGCTGCGGATCACCAGGTTCGAGCCGTAACCCTCGGCGCTGAAGAACGGATAGCTGCCCAGCGACATGTCGGGATGGGCCTTGGCCACCGCCTCCAGCGGCTCGGCGATCTGGCCCTCTCCCGAACCCTCGACGCGCACGGTGCGCGACACGGTCGGGCGGCCGCCGCGCATACGGGGCCCCACGTCCTCCAGCATGCCCCGCATGATCTGCGGCACGCCCGCCAGGGTGAAGACGTTGCCGATGGTGAAGCCGGGCGGCCCCTGCACGGGGTTCTTCACCAGCGCCCCGCCCACCGGAACCCGCGCCATCCGCCGCCGCGCGGCGTTCAGCTGGTCACCCCAGCGTGCGGTCATCATCGCCATGATCTCGGGATGCTCTTCCAGCTCGACGCCGAAGGCTGCCGCCACCGCATCGGCGGTGATGTCGTCATGCGTCGGGCCGATCCCGCCGGTGGTGATCACATAGTCGTAGCGGGACCGCAGCGCGTTTAGCGCGTCCACGATCTCCTCAAGCACGTCGGGCACCGTCCGCGCCTCGGCCAGGTCCACGCCGATGACGCCCAGATAGCGGGCGATGTCGCGCAGGTTCGTGTCCTGGGTTCGGCCCGAGAGGATCTCGTCCCCGATGATCAGCACCGCACAGGTGACCCGCTTGTCCTCGCCGCTCGCCATCCGCCCGACCCTCGCCTACATCAGCCTGCTTCCACACCGGACTAAAGCCTTACATGGACTTCCCGCAACCGCTCGTCCGCGGAACCCTCGTCCGCCGCTACAAGCGCTTCTTCGCCGATGTGGTCCTGCAGGACGGGACGGAAGTGACCGCCCACTGCCCGAACCCCGGCGCAATGCTGGGCCTGAACACCCCGGGCCTGCCCGCCTGGCTGTCGAAATCCGACGACCCCAAGCGCAAGCTCGCCCACACCCTGGAGCTGGTGGAGGCCGACGGCGGCCTGGTCGGAATCAACACCCTGCACCCCAACCGCATCGTCGCCGAAGCCCTGGCCGCCGACGCGATCCCCGAGCTCACCGGCTACGCCACTCACCGCCGCGAGGTCCGCTACGGCGAGAACAGCCGCGTCGATTTCCTGCTGGAGCATCCGGACCGTGCGCCGTGCTGGCTGGAGGTGAAGAACTGCCACCTGCGCCGCACCGGGACGCTGGCCGAGTTCCCCGACTGCGTCGCGGCCCGGTCGCTCAAGCACCTGCGCGAACTCACCGCCATGGTCGAAGCGGGGCAGCGCGCGGTTATGCTGTTCGTGATCCAACGCACCGACTGCGACACCTTCGCCGCCTGCCACGACCTCGACCCAGCCTACGCCAAGGGCCTGACCGCGGCCGCGGCGGCGGGCGTCGAGGTGCTGGCCTACCGCTGCGCCATCGCGCCCGACCGGGTGATCCTGGCGAACCGCGTCCCGTGGACGGGAGCCAGGCTGAGCGAGTGAGGCCGCGAAGCAGGATGTCGCGCCCCGGTTGACCTTCGGTGATAGGATCGCGACATAGGTCGCTGGAGCATCCCATGACCGACACCCTCGACGGCGACTACCGCACCGGCCAGATCAAGCTGCATGACGCCGCGGCGTTCGAAGGCATGCGCAAGGCGGGCCGCCTCGCCGCCGAGTGCCTCGATATGCTGGCGCCGCACGTGGTCCCCGGCGCCGTGACCGGCCACCTGGACGACCTGGCGCGCGAGTTCGTCCTGGACAATGGCGCCCTGCCCGCCTGCCTGGGCTATCGCGGCTATACCAAGACCGTCTGCATCAGCCCCAACCATATCGTCTGCCACGGCATTCCCGGCGAGCGGGTGCTGCGCGAGGGCGACATCGTCAATATCGACGTCACGGTCATCGTCGACGGCTGGCACGGCGACACCTCGCGCATGTACGGCGTCGGCTCGGTCGCGCCGCGCGCCAAGCGGTTGGTGGACGTGACCTACGAGGCGCTGGAGCGCGGCCTAGCGGCGGTGAAGCCCGGCGCGCGCACCGGCGATATCGGCGCGGCGATCCAGCAGTACGTGGAGAGCATGCGCTGCTCGGTGGTCCGCGACTTCTGCGGCCACGGCCTGGGCAAGGTCTTCCACGACGCGCCCAACATCCTGCACTTCGGCCAGAAGGGCACGGGCGAGCTGCTGCAGCCCGGCATGTTCTTCACGATCGAGCCGATGGTGAACCTGGGCAAGCACCCGGTGAAGCTGCTGTCCGACGGCTGGACGGCCGTGACCCGAGACAAGTCCCTGTCGGCCCAGTGCGAGCATTCCGTGGGCGTCACCGAGGACGGGGTCGAGATCTTCACGGGCTCGCCCACCGGCCAGTTCAAGCCGCCGATCGTCAGCGCGTAGGCCCCCATGATCCTGCGCCGCTGGGTGGGCCGGATCCGCGCCGCCGACGAGGCCGAGTACCGCGCCTACATCGCCGCCACCGGCGGCGACGACTACCTCTCCACCCCAGGCAACCTGGGCTGGCAGATGCTGTTCCGCGATCTCGGCGACGGGACGAGCGAGGTCACGACCCTCAGCTGGTGGACCAACCTGGAGGTCATCAAGGCCTTCGCGGGCGAGGACTATGAGCGCGCCCGCTACTACCCCGAGGACGACCGCTTCCTGCTGGATCGGCCGCCGGGCGTCGACCACTTCCGCGTGGCCGACGGCTCCGGTCCTCTGAAGGGCTAGGCGAGGGCCAGCCGCTGGCGACGGCGCAGCATGGCGCCGGCCATCCCGAACCCGCCGATCATCAGCGCCCAGGTCGCCGGCTCCGGCACGGCCGCGACCCCGCTGCCGTCCGCAAAGATGATCTCGCCCAGGCCGCAGTAGTCGACCGAGTTGAATTGGGGCTTCGTCCCGCAGCCGGTGATATCGAGGGTCAGATAGCGCGTGGTGATCGGTCGAAACTCAAAGACCTCGCCGCCCGGATAGGGCGAGCCGGAATTCTCCCGGGGCGCAAACGATCGGATGAGCCCCAGGGCAGGCGTCGAGATCGACATCGACTGCTGCGAGGAATTGTTCTCGTCCCAGATCGCCAGCTTGTAGAGCGTGACCTCCTGTCCGAAGTCGAAGGTCAACTGCGCGGAACGGGAGTCCCGATGACTGAACCATTCGGTGTTCAGAACGCCAGAATGCCGGTTCGGTTCGGCCACGAAGGCGTCGAAGTCCGTGACGCCTGGGATGTAGGTCCTCGTGAGACCCGACTGATCGATCACGTTGTCGACGGTCCAGAAGGAGCCCACGGTCCCTCCGCTGGTGACGCTGACACTCACCGGCGCCACGATGACCGCCGCCTGCGCCGCGCCCGCCGCGCCGATGACCGAGGCCAGGGCGACCCCCGCCAGGAAACTACGCTTCATACCCATCTCCGATGCTTGGTTTGCTTCGGCGGACATCGGGCGCGGCGGTCGTCGGCTCCATCGCCGTGCGACGAATGCGTAGCGGCGCCGCGACGAGCTTGGGTGAACCGCACTCGCCTGTGAGGCGATCAACGCCGGGGGCGTAACGCGCCGGAGCAGCCGTTACCGGCGCACCACACGTTACATAACCCTCACTTGCCCGCCGCCTCGCCCCGAGGCAGCTTCAAAGCCGGGTGGGGTGGAAGTCAGAGGATCATGCTTTCCATCAAGGGTTTGACGCACGTCTATCCAAACGGGACGCGCGCGCTGGACGGCGTCGATTTGGAGATCGGCAAAGGCATGTTCGGACTGCTGGGCCCCAACGGCGCCGGCAAGTCCACGCTGATGCGGGCCATCGCCACGCTGCAGACGCCCACCTCGGGCTCGATCCGGTTCGGCGATATCGATGTGATCGCCCAGCCCGAGGCGCTGCGCCGCACGCTCGGTTACCTGCCCCAGGACTTCGGCGTCTATCCGCGGGTCTCCGCCCTCGACCTGCTGGACCACATGGCCGTGCTGAAGGGCATCGCGGGCAAGGCCGAGCGCAAGGAGACCGTCGAGAGCCTCCTACAACAGGTGAACCTGTGGGACGTGCGCAAGAAGGCGGTCGCCGGCTACTCCGGCGGCATGCGCCAGCGGTTCGGCATCGCCCAGGCGCTGATCGGCCGGCCGACCCTCATCATCGTGGACGAGCCCACTGCGGGCCTGGACCCGGAGGAGCGCAACCGCTTCCTCAACCTGCTGGCCGAGATCGGCGAGAACGTCGTGGTGATCCTGTCCACCCACATCGTCGACGACGTGGCCGACCTTTGCCCGCGGATGGCCGTGCTGGCCGGCGGCCGGATCCTGCAGGAAGGCGCCCCCGCCGATCTGGTCGAGGGCCTTTCCGGCCGCGTCTGGCGCAAGGTCATCGACCGCCATGAGCTGGAGGCCGAGCGGGCGCGCAGCCAGGTGATTTCCACGCGCCTGGCCGGAGGTCGCACCGTCATCCACGTACTTTCCGACAGCGTCCCCGGCGCCGGCTTCGAGCCCGTGCCCGGCGGGCTGGAAGACGTCTACTTCTCGACCCTCGCCGCCTCGCGCCGCGCGGCCTAGCCGAGGGGTTCTAACGGCATGTTCGGCAAGATCGCGGCCTTCGAGCTGCGCTACCAGCTTCGCCAACCGATCTTCTGGATCGCCGGGCTGATCTTCTTCTTGCTGGTGTTCGGGGCTGTCGGCATCGACCGCGTGCAGATCGGCGCCGGCGGCAACGTCCACAAGAATTCGCCCCAGGCCATCGGCCAGATCGTCATGGTGATGACGGTCTTCTTCATGTTCGTCTCCACGGCCTTCGTCGCCAATGTCGTGGTCCGCGACGAGGAGACGGGTTTCGGGCCGATCGTCCGGTCCACGCGGATCGGGAAGTTCGACTATCTGTTCGGCCGCTTCGCCGGCGCCTTCGCGGCCGTGGCGCTGGCCTTCCTGTTCGTCCCCGCCGCGATCGTGGTCGGGTCGCTGATGCCCTGGGTCGATCCGGAGACCATGGGTCCGAACCGGCTGGCCGACTATGCCTTCGCCTATGTCTGGCTGGCTTTGCCCGGCCTGTTTCTGACCTCGGCCATCTTCTTCACCCTGGCCACGGTCACCCGCTCAATGATGGGCACCTACCTCGGCGTCGCCGGGTTCATGGTGGCCTACCTGGCCATGAACGTCGCGCTGCAGGACCCGGACAAGCTGCAGCTCGCCTCGCTCGTGGAGCCGTTCGGCCTCGCCGCCTGGGAGCTGGCGACCCGCTACTTCACCGCCGCCGACTCCAACAGCCGCATGCCCGACCTCGTCGGGCCCCTGCTCTGGAACCGCCTTATCTGGCTGCCGGTCGCCTTCGCCTGCCTGGCCAGCGCCTGGTTCACCTTCCGATTCGAGGCCAAGGCCGGCCGCGTGCGCAAGCCGGCCGCCGTGGCCGAGGCGCCGCCGTCAGCGCCCGCCGGCCGCCGACTTCCGGCCCCGGGCCGCGGCCTGGAAGTCGCGTGGGCGCAGCTGCTGAAGCGCACCCGCTTCGAGATGGGCCAAGTGTTCAAGAGCCCCGCCTTCGCGGTGCTGCTGCTGCTCGGCCTGTTCAACAGCCTGGGCAGCCTGATCCTCGGCGACGAGCTCAGCGGCGCGAAGCTCTACCCCGTCACCCGCTGGGTGATCGGCACGCTGCAGGGCAGCTTCAGCTTCCTGGTCGTGATCGTCGCGGTGTTCTACGCGGGCGAACTGGTCTGGCGGGAGCGGGAGCGCAAGACGCACGAGATCGTCGACGCCACGGCGGTCCCCGACTGGGCCTTCGTGGTCCCCAAGACCCTGGCCATCGCCCTGGTCCTGATCGCCATGCTGCTGGTGAGCGCGGCGGCCGGCGTCGTGGTGCAGATCTCCAAGGGCTTCTACGATCTGCAGCTCGACAAGTACCTCTACTGGTACGTCCTGCCGAGCGCGGTGGATTGGACGCTGATCGCGGTGCTGGCCGTGTTCTTCCAGGCGGTCTCGCCCCACAAGTTCGTCGGCTGGGGGCTGATGGTGCTCTACCTGGTCGCCGTCCTCACGTTCCCCACCCTCGGCTTCGAGCACAACCTCTACCTCTACGGCGGCCGCGTCCCGACCCCGCTCTCGGACATGAACGGCCAGGGCGACTACGCCCGCTTCGCGGCGTGGTTCCGCGCTTACTGGAGCGCCTTTGCCGTCATCCTGCTGGTGCTGGCCTATAGCCTGTGGCGGCGAGGGACCGAAACCCGGATGCTGCCGCGCCTCAAGCGCCTGCCCCGCCGCCTGCTGAGCCCCGCCGGAGCCATCGGCGCCGCCGCCGTCGCGGCGTGGATCGGCCTGGGCGCCTTCATCTACGACAACACCAACGTCATCAACACCTACCGGACCTCGATCGAGGAGGAGCGGTGGATGGCCGAGTTCGAGAAGGCGTTCCTCCGCTACGAGAAGGTCCCCCAGCCCTCGGTCACCGACGTCGCCCTCGACCTGGACCTCCACCCGGCCCTGCCGAAGCTGGTCACCGAGGGCGTCTACCAGCTGGTCAACGACACCGGGGCGCCGATCCGCGAGCTGCACGTGCGCCTCGCGCGCGACACCAAGGCCCTGCAGATGTCGGTGAACGGCGCCGCACGGGTCCGCACCTTCGACCGCTTCAACTACCGCATCTTCACCTTCGACACCCCGCTCCAGCCCGGCCAGCGCACCGCACTCTCGTTCCAGACGGTGATGCAGCAGCGCGGCTTCAAGAACTCGGGCAACACCACCCGCATCGTCGACAATGGGACCTTCGTGAACAACTTCGAGTTCGCGCCCGTCGTCGGCATGGATCGCGCGCAGCTGCTGCAGGACCGCGCCAAACGCCGCAAGTACGGCCTGCCGCCCCAGCTTCGCCCGCCGAAGCTCGAGGACCGCGCCGCCCAGGCCCGCAACTACCTGGCCAACGCCGACTGGGTAAACGCCGACATCCGCGTCACCACCGACGCCGACCAGACGCCTGTGGCGCCGGGCTACAGGATTTCGGACTCGATCAAGGGCGGCCGGCGAACGATCCGCTTCCGGACGGACGCCCCGGTGCTGAACTTCTTCTCGGTGCAGTCGGCCCGCTATGCCATCCGGCGCGAGGTCTACAAGGGGGTCGAACTGGCCATCTACTACGACCGCCAGCATCCCTGGAACGTTGACCGGATGATCAAGGCGCTGGAGACGGGCCTGGACTACTACCAGGCCAATTTCAGCCCCTACCAGTTCCACCAGGCCCGGATCATCGAATTCCCCGGTTACGAGCAGTTCGCCCAGGCGTTCGCCAACACCATGCCCTACTCGGAGGGCATCGGCTTCGTCACCGACAACACCGAACCCGAGAAGATCGACTACGTGACCTACGTCACGGCGCATGAGCTGGCGCACCAGTGGTGGGCCCACCAGATCATCGGCGCCGACATGCAGGGGGCGACCGCCCTCTCCGAGACCCTGGCGCAGTATTCCGCCCTGCTGGTCATGGAGAAGACCTACGGCCAGGCCGGCATCCGCAAGTTCCTGAAATTCGAGTTGGACCGCTATCTCCGCAGCCGCGGCGGCGAGCTGGTGGAGGAGCTGCCGCTGATCCGGGTCGAGAACCAGCCGTACATCCACTACCGCAAGGGCTCGCTGGTCATGTACCTGCTGCGCGATCGGATCGGCGAGGCCAAGGTCAACGCCGCGCTCCGCCGCCTCCTGGCGCAATACGCCTTCAAGGGCGCCCCCTACCCCCGCTCCCAGGACCTGGTCGACGCCCTGCGCGCCGAGGCCGGAAGCGACCCCGTGGCCCAGCAGCTCATCACCGACCTGTTCGAGAAGATCACGATCTACGACCTCTCGACCAAGACCGCGGCCGTGAAGAAGCGCGCCGACGGCCGCTACGACGTGACCCTGACCGTCGAAGCCAAGAAGGCCTATGCCGACGGCCGGGGCCAGGAGGCGCCGGCGCCCATCCCGGCCGGCGAGGTGTTCGATGTGGGCGTGTTCGACGCCGAGCCCGGCAAGCCCGGCTTCGCAGCGAAGAACGTCCTGGCCTTCCGCCGCACACCGCTGAGGTCCGGCCCGCAGACGATCACGCTCACCGTGGACAAGCCGCCCCGGTTCGCCGGCGTCGACCCCTACAACAAGCAGATCGACCGCAACTCGGACGACAACGCCATCCGCGTCGGGGATTAGCCGAGGTAGGCCAGCTCCGTGGCCTGATCCGGTCCCACCAGCACCAGGGTCATCACCAGCGCGGCCACCGCCAGCACACCGATCAGCGTCCCGATTTTCATCGTCCCCTCCATCCCGGGACGAACCTTGCAACGCCGGCGCCGCAGCGGCCTCCCCCGATCGGGGGCGTCTAGCTTGGCCTTGCATTGCGCGAACAATTGCGGAACATTGACGCGTCATGGCCCGCCCCTTCTCCGTCGAGGACGCTTCGCCCCAGGCCCAGCTCTGGCGCCCGGCGCCGGCGCCCAAGCCGCACTACGCCGGCCATCGCGAGCGGCTGCGCGAGCGCGCCGTGGCGGGCGGCTTGGCGGCCCTGCCCGACTACGAGGTGCTGGAGCTGCTGCTCTTCCGGACGATCCCGCGCGGCGACGTCAAGCCGCTGGCCAAGCAGCTCCTGGCCCGCTTCGGTTCGCTGGGCGGCGTGCTGGGCGCCACGGCCGACGAGCTGCGCACCGTGGCCGGCGTCGGCGAGGCGGTGGCCCTGGACCTAAAGCTGCAGCACGAGATCTCGCTGCGGACGGCCCGTGAACAGGTCGTCCGTCGGCCGGTGATCTCGTCGTGGGCCGCACTGCTGGCCTATGTGAAGACGGCCCTGGCGCATGAGGCGCGCGAGCAATTCCGCGTCCTCTTCCTCGACAAGAAGAACCAGCTGATCGCTGACGAGGTCATGAACCGCGGCACCGTCGATCACGCCCCGGTCTATCCCCGCGAAGTGGCCCGCCGGGCGCTGGAGCTTTCGGCCAGCGCCCTGATTCTCGTGCACAACCACCCCTCAGGCGATCCAACGCCCTCCAGCGCCGACGTGGACATGACCCGCCAGATCGTCGAGGCGGTCCGCCCTCTGCGCATCGCCATCCACGACCATCTGGTGGTCGGTCGCGACGGCGTGGCCAGCTTCAAGGCCCTCGGCCTGATGTGAGACGCCGGGCGCGTTTTTGCGCACGCGCCCGCCGTAACCGCCACAGTCCCGCCTCGCCTCTTGCGCACAGCGGCGTCGCGGGGTGCGATGGGCGCCCGATGCGGAGCGCGCCATGACGATCACCGCTGCCGAATGCGACCGCGTGCTGGTGCTGCAGGGCGGTGGCGCGCTGGGATCCTATCAGGCCGGCGTCGTCCAGGGCCTGGAGGAGGCCGGCCTCCAGCCGGGTTGGGTGGCCGGCATCTCGATCGGCGCCATCAACGCAGCCCTGATCGCCGGCAACCCGCCCGAGAAGCGCCACGAGCAGCTGGACGCCTTCTGGCGCCTGGTATCGTCCGCCGCGCCGGCGCCGCATGCGCCCTCCAATGAGCATCTGCGCGCCTATTGGAACGAGGTGGCCGCCACCTGGATCGCCGCGTTCGGGGTGCCGGGCTTCTTCACGCCACGCGTGCCCCCGGCGATCCTCTATCCGCCCGGCGCGCCGCAGGCGATCAGCCTCTACGACACCGCCCCGCTGAGGGCGACGCTGGAGGAGATGGTCGATTTCGACCGCATAAACTCCGGCGACATGCGGTTCAGCGTCGGCGCCGTGAACGTCCGTACCGGCAACTTCGCCTATTTCGACAACACCCACTGCCGCATCCGGCCGGAACACATCATGGCCTCGGGCGCCCTGCCGCCCGGCTTCCCGCCGGTAGAGATCGACGGCGAGCACTACTGGGACGGCGGCATCGTCTCCAACACCCCGCTGCACTACGTGCTGGACGAGGCCGGGGACCGCAACCTGCTGATCTTCCAGGTGGACCTGTTCAGCGCCCGCGGCGACATGCCCAAGACCCTCTTGGAAGCCGCGGAACGCGAGAAGGACATCCGCTTCTCCAGCCGCACCCGGCTCAACACCGACGTTCAAGCCCGCCTGCAGAACGCCAAGGCCGCGCTGCAGCGGCTGCTGGCCCGTCTGCCGCACGACTTCGACGGGCCGGAAGACGTCGCGCTCCTGCACGCCTTCGCCCAGGAGAACCGCATCGCCATCGTGCAGCTGATCTACCGGGCCAAGCTCTACGAGGGGAACTCCAAGGACTACGAGTTCTCGCGCGTCACCATGCAGGAGCACTGGCGCGCGGGCCTGGCGGATGTCCGGCGCACCCTCGGCCGCTGCGAGGCGCTGGCCCTGCCGGAACGGCCAGGCGTGGCCACCTACGACCTCACCGGCGATGGACGACCGGGCGTAAATCCGCCATGAGGCTTCGCTGCACTGCACAATAGCCAGACGGAGCCCGCCATGTCCCTGCAAGCCAAGACCGCCCTCGTCACCGGCTCGACCAGCGGCATCGGCCTGGCCATCGCCCGCGCCTTCGCCGAACAGGGCGCCAACGTCGTGATCAACGGCTTCGGCGACCCGGCGGCCATCGAGGCCGAGCGGGCCAAGATCGAGGCGGATTTCGGCGTGCGCGCCGCCTACGACGGGGCCGACATGACCGACGGCGAGGCCATCGCCGCCATGATCGCCAAGGCCGAGGCGGACTTCGGCTCGCTGGACATTCTGGTGAACAACGCCGGCATCCAGCACGTCTCGCCGATCGACGAGTTCCCGGTCGACAAGTGGAACCAGATCCTGGCCATCAACCTGTCGTCCGCCTTCCATGCCATGCGCGCGGCGATCCCGGGGATGAAGGCGCGCAAGTGGGGCCGGATCATCTCCACGGCCTCGGCCCACAGCCTTGTGGCCTCGCCGTTCAAGTCCGCCTACGTCGCCGCCAAGCACGGCATCGCCGGCCTGACCAAGACCGCAGCGCTCGAGGTCGCCACCCACGGCGTCACGGTGAACTGCATCAGCCCCGGCTACGTCTGGACGCCGCTGGTGGAAAAGCAGATCCCCGACACCATGGCGGCCCGCGGCCTGACCAAGGAACAGGTGATCAGCGACGTCCTCTTGGAGGCCCAGCCCACCAAGCAGTTCGTCACCGTCGACCAGGTGGCCTCGCTCGCCGTCTACCTCTGCTCGGACGCCGCCAGCCAGATCACCGGCGCCAACCTCTCCATCGACGGCGGGTGGACGGCGGCCTAGCGGGGCCGCGCCCCCGCTCACCGGCCCGGCCTACTCCACCGTAAACGTCAGCCCCGCGTGTTGCTGCAGGCGGTCGACCAGCCGGCCCTGCAGAGCCGCGCCAGGGGTCCAGATCCCGCCCTTCACATCGGGAGCGTTCACCAGCGCGATCGCCGTCTCGGCCAGCATCTTGGACGTCGAGCCGTAGCCCGGGTCCTTGTCGCCCTTCACCGAAGCGCGCACCTGCCGCCCGTCGGCGCCGGTGGCCACGAACAGCACGTCGTAGAAGCCCGCCTCGCGCTCTTCCTTGGTCGGCCCTTCGCCCGGCTTCGGCCCGCCGCCCGGCAGGCTGCCCAGGTCGGTGAAGCCCGGGCCGCCCGCGCCCGGCGCGCCCATCACCATCTCGTCGTAGACGAAGTCCTTGCCGTAGGCGTGCCCCATCAGGAGGTTCGAGCGGTGCACGTTCTTGGTGTTGATGATCGCCATCATGAACGGCGCCACCGGCCCCACGTCGGGATCGTCGCCGGCGGCCGTGCCCGGCGGCTGGGCTGGCCCCTCGAAGCCGGGGGTCAGGCCGAACGGGCTCATCATCACCGCCAGTTGCGACGGGTCCTTCTGGATCGAGGCCATGGTGGCCGCCCCGCTGGCCGCGGTGCCGCCCGACAGGCCGCCCTGCATGCCGCGCACCCGACCCTTCACCCGCGGCGCAGGCGCGCCCAGCTTCGCCTTGGCGGCTTCCTGGGTGAAGTAGACGCCCAGTTCGAACGGGATGGAATCGAAGCCGCACGAGAACAGAATCCGCGCGCCCGAGGCCTTGGCCGCTGCATCGTGCGCGTCGATCATCCGGCGCATCCAGTTGGGCTCGCCGCAGAGGTCCAGATAGTCGGTCCCCGCCGCCGCGCAGGCCGCCACCAGGTCCGAGCCATAGAGCTGGTAGGGGCCGACCGTGGTGATGATTGCCTTCGCCCGGCCCACCATGGCCTTGAGCTGCGCCGCATCGCTCGCATCGGCGACCACCAGCGGAGTGTCCTTGGGGGCGGCGATCTCGTCGCGAACCTGCGCCAGCTTGTCGGCGGAGCGGCCCGCCATGGCCCACTTCACCTCGCCGCCCACGCCGTAGCGCTGCGCCAGGTGCTCGGCCACCAGGCGGCCGGTGTAGCCGGTGGCGCCATAGACGATGATGTCGAACTCGGCGTTAGGGTTCATGGGCGCTTCCTCGATTTGCTGGCGCGGACCTTACAAATTTACATCGTGCTCGCAACCGGGTCCGTTATCAGGGGACCATGACACCCGAGCTCGGCATCATCGAGGGCTTCTTCGGCCGGCCCTATTCCTGGGAGGAACGGGCGAGCCTGGTCCGCGCACTCGCCCCCGCCGGCTACGGCTTCTACCTCTATGCGCCCAAGGCCGACGCCCATCTGCGCCGCCGCTGGCGCGAGCCCTACCCCGACGCCGAGCTGCAGGCGCTGGCCGCCTTCGCCGATGTCTGCCGTCAGGCGGGGGTGCGGTTCGGGATCGGTCTCAGCCCTTACGAGCTCTTCCTCGGTTTCGACGCCGAGGCGAAGGCGGCGCTGGCCGCCAAGCTCGGCCAGCTCGACAGCTTGGGCCTCGCCGACCTTGGCGTCTTCTTCGACGACATGAAGGGCGACCTGCCGGACCTGGCCGAGCGCCAGGTCGAGATCGTCCACTGGATCGCCGAGCGCAGCACGGCCGCCCGGGTCATCGCCTGCCCCAGCTACTACACGGACGATCCGGTGCTGGATCGCGTCTTCGGCCAGCGACCCGCGAACTATCTGGAGGACCTGGGCGCCGGCCTCGACCCCGCCATCCAGATCATGTGGACCGGCGAGGAGGTCTGCGCGCGCGAGTTCTCCGCCGGCCACCTGGCCCGCGTGACCGAACAGATGCGTCGCAAGCCGTTCCTCTGGGACAACTATCCGGTCAACGACGGCCCGCGAATGAGCCGCCACCTGCACCTGCGGGCCTTCACCGGCCGCCCGTCGACCATCGGCCCGCACATCGCGGCCCACGGGATCAACACCGCCTCCCAGGCCGTGCTGTCGCAGATCCCCGCCCTGACCCTGGCGGAGAGCTACCGGGACGGAGCGGACTACCAGTACCTCGCCGCCTTCCGCCGCGCGGCGGTCGCGGTCCTCGGGCCGGACTTGGCGGACGGGGTCGAACGCACCCTGCTCCTGTTGGAAGACGCGGGCTTGGACGGGATCACCCCGGAGCAGAAGGCCCGCCTGCACGCCCGGTTCGCCGCCTTCGACCATCCGGCGGCCCGCGAGATCCTGGCCTGGCTGGACGGCGCCTTCGCCATCGGGGCCGAGGAGTTGCAGACCCAGTGATCAGCCGGCGCGGCCTTCTTTCGCGTCTCGGCCTGCTCGGGGCCGCGGGCGGGGCGCTGTTCCTCGTGCGCGACCGCCTGCCCTGGCCGCCACTGGAGCCCCGCTTCGCCAACGGCCGCGACACGCCGTGGCAGCCGCTGCCTGCCCGGGGCGGCCTGATCGACATCGCCGTGACGGTAAACGGCGCGCCCATCCGGGCGGTGGTCGATTCCGGCGCCCAGTTCTCGGCCGTCGACCGCGCTCTGGCCCAGCGCCTGGAGCTGCCGCGCACGGTGGCCGCGCCGATCCTGGCCTACGGGGTCAGCGGCGGGCCCAGCCTGACCCACACCGTCCGCCTGGACCTCGCCCTTCCCGGTCTCCACATCCCGCGGCTGCGGGCGGCGGCGCTGGATCTCGCCGCCATCTCGGCCGCCACGGGCCGCGACTTCCAGCTGCTGATCGGCCGCGACGTCCTGCGCCACATGGTGGTCGAGGCGGATTTTCCGCGGGCCCGCGCGCGCTTTCTGGCGCGGCACGCCCATCGCCCGCCCCGCGACGCCATCCAGGTTCCGCTGCGGCTCGAGGGGGGCGCCCCGATGGTCGCCGTCCATATCGAGGACGCCCCGCCCCTCGACGTCCTGGTGGACACCGGCGCCAGCGGCGTCCTGGCCCTGTCGGCGCCGGCGGCCGAGGACGCCGGCCTGCTGGCCCCTGGCCGCCGCGTGAGCTCGGCACATTCCGTCAGCCTGGGGGGATTGAGCCTGGACCGCATGGTCACGGCACGGACGGTCCGGCTGGCCGGCATGACGCTGCGCGACGCCGAGGTCCAGGTCTATACCCCGGCCGCCAACGCCCCGGCGCCCGCGGGCCTCCTGGGGACGGGGCTGTTCCGGCAGTTCCGCCTGTCCCTCGACCTCGCGGGCCAGCGGATGTTCCTGGCCCGGTCCGGACTAATCATTGTGCCGATGCCGGAACCCCTTGGCTAACGGGCCGTTTGGCCCTCCACCACGCCTCAAGGGAGAGCCTCCATGAAACGCGCCATGATGCTTGCGGCCGCCGCCGTAACCGCGATGTCGCTCGCCGCCTGCCAGCAGAAGGACGAGACCGCGACCGCCGCAGACCCCGGCACCTCGAACGAAGCGGTCAACGCCGCCCAGGACGCCACCTCCGCGGCCGTCGGGGCCACTGCGGCCGCGACCGTGGGCCAGGTGTCCACTGACGCCTTCGTCACCAACGCCGCCATCGGCGACATGTACGAGATCCAGGCCGGCCAGATCGCCCAGAAGAAGGGCCAGTCCCAGGGCGTGAAGGACTTCGGCAAGATGATGGTCACCGAACACACGGCGATGACCAACGAGATGAAGCCGCTCATCACCGCCGCCGGCAAGACCGCGCCGACCGGCCTCGACGAGCGCCGCAAGGGCCTGATCGACAACCTCAACGCCGCCTCGGCCGCGGACTTCGACAAGACTTACCTCGCCCAGCAGGAAGCCGCTCACAGCGAGACCCTGACCCTGATGCAGGGCTACGCCGACAACGGCGACGATGCGGGCCTCAAGGCCGCGGCCGCCAAGGCCGTGCCCAAGGTCCAGGCCCATCTGGACAAGGTGAAGTCCCTGCAGGCCGAGCCTGCCGCGGCGCCGGCTAAGAAGTAGCCGGCCCCTCCGGACACAGCGACGCCCGCCGGCGACGGCGGGCGTTTTGCTTTTGGGGTCGCCGTCGGCGCGATCTAGCTCGCGCGGCTGAGGGCCGTTGCGCGGGGCGCTGCGACGCAGCGCTTGATGGTCGCCATTAGGCCGGAGACCAGGATCGGCTTCGAGACGAAGTCGTTAAAGCCCAGGGCCACGTACTCGGCCGGCCGCCGCGAATAGACGTCGGCGGTGAGGGCGATGACCGGGATGTCGCGTTCCGGCCCGCTGGAGCTGCGCAGGCGCTCGATCACGTCCACTCCCGTCATCCCCGGCATGTGGATGTCGAGCAGCATGATGTCGAACGCCTCGACCGCGAGCCGCTCTAGGGCCTCCTGCCCCGAGCAGGCCATCACCGCGTCATGACCGAACGCACCCAGGATCTCCTGGACCACGCGCAGGTTCATCGGGTCGTCGTCGACATGCAGAACCTTCAGGGGCCTGCCGAAATCGACCGGGGTGTCCGGCACGGTGGAGCTCCGCGGAGCGGCGCCGGGAATGCGCCCGACTACGCCGCGAATCTGGCGATGGGAATTTAAGGTAAGACTGACAGACGTACTGAATCCGCGTTAACCGCGCCGAATTCTACGCCTCTTGAGATCTGCGGCGGCCGCGCACGCCCTCGCCGTAAGCTTCCGCCACGGCAATCGCGTCCCGGTTGCAGACTTCGATGGTTAAGGCGTGACGACTTCGTACGCCTCTTCTTGGCCCGTTCTAGACCAGTCGGGCGACCACGGCGATCAGCCCTGCAGCCGACGCAGCCATGGCCAGCGTCTCGGTGAGCCGGGACCAGCGGATGGCATATCGGACGCGCATCAGGCTTCTCCAAGCAGTTGGGGGCTCGCCACCCGGATCTCCGCACTCAGGGGGGAGGTTTGGTCGCGGAAGAGGCGGAAAGCGGCTGGGGCGGCCGCTGGGCCCTCCGGGTGGCGAGGTCTCGTGAATCCAGTTCCTGCATGTTTAGTAATTACTGGACTCCTCGCCGTCAACTACGTTTCGCGGGACTCTGTGGCGATATTGCGGAGGCCGGGTTGCGATCAGGCCAGGGCGAGGATGGGCGTGGTCTCCAGCGGCGCCGTGATCCGGCACACGACGCCGCCCGGCGCGAACTCCACGTCGGCGGATCCGCCCAGTTCGCTGCGGACGCCCTGGGTGAGCAGGCGCGAGCCGAACCCGCGGCGCTTGGGCGGGACTACCGGCGGACCGCCCTCCTCGCGCCATTCCAGCGCCAGCACCGACGCCGGACCGCCCGCCCGGATCTCCCACGACACCCGCACCTGGCCGGCCTCGTTGGACAGCGCCCCATACTTCGAGGCGTTGGTGGCGAGTTCGTGCAGCGCCATGCCCAGCGCAAGCGCCGCGCGGGCGTCCAGCCGCACGTCGGGCCCGCCGCGCAAGACCCGCGCCGCGTCGAAGGGCGCCAGCGCCACCTCGACGATCTTCCGCAGCCCCGCGCCCTCCCAGTTTTCGCGCGTGAGCACGTCGTGGGCCGAGGCCAGCGCCATCAGGCGGCCGGTGAAGATCTCCACCATCTCCTCCGGCGTGTGGGCCGAACGGAGGGTCTGGCGGGCGATCGACTGCACCGAGGCCAGGGTGTTCTTCACCCGGTGGTTCAGCTCGTTGATGAGCAGCGTGCGGCGCTCCTCGGCGCGCTTGCGCTCGTCGATGTCGAGCGCCGCACTCAGCGTCTTGATCACCCGGCCCTCCGCGTTCCGCTCGAAGGCCACGGCCCGGTCCAGCACCCACCGATAGCCCCCGTCCCGCCGCCGGACCCGCAGCTCGAACTCCTGCACGTCGCCGTCGGCGCCGGCGGTGAGTCGCTTCAGGCGCTCGGCGATCTTCGGGAAGTCGTCCGGATGGATCAGGGAGCGGATCAGTTCGCCGCCGCCAGCCATGAGCTCGACCGCGGAATAGCCGTAAACGCCCTCCGCGCGCCCGGCCGCCCAGGCCGGCCCGCCAGCCTGGAAGTCGTAGATGTAGTTCGCGGTCGGCGCGACGGCGTTGATATGGCTCAGCCGCGCCTCGTTCTCCCGCACCGTGCGGTCCAGGGCCTGGGTGTCGGTGACGTCGTAGAGGCTGACCACCGCGCCAGTGACGGCGTTGCGTCCGCCGCCGCGAGGCACGACGAAGATCCGGGCGTCGCGCCTTTCGCCCGCCGCATCCTCGACCGAGAGCTCGGCCTCGTGCGCCTCCCCGCCCAAGGCCCCCGCGAGGGGCGCCTCCAGCCGCGCCAGCAATGGGGGGCAGATGGCGTCGGCCAGGCGCTCGCCAGTGGCCGGGACGGTCCGCATCATCCAGCGCTGGAAGGCGGGGTTGGCGTAGTCGACGCCGCCGTCGCTGTTGACGGCGAGCACGCCCCAGGGGGCGTTGTCGGTCATGCGATAGAGGCTGGCGCGATCGATGGGCGGCTTGGCGGCGAGCTGGGCCTCCAGCTCCGCCACGCGGGCCGCCAGGCGCGCGTTCTCGCTTCTGAGCTCGTCGGACATTGTCCGCGCCCCCTAGCCTCCAGCCCTGTCCGACCCCCTCGAACCTAGCCTGAGCCTAGGGTTCTGGCGAGCGCCGTTCGCCTGTTATGGTTGAGTCGGGAGGCGTATCGCCATGATCAAACTCACATCTGTCTCGTCCGGCTGGCGTCCCTCAGCCGCGCCGAATTTCAGAAGTGTTGGTACGATACCCACGGGCCGCTGGTGGCCAGCGTGGCCGAGGTCCTCCAGATCCGGCGCTACGTCCTGACTCACAGCCTGCCCGCCGACGTGAGCGCGGGCATCCGCGCCAGCCGCGAGGCGCCGCCCGACTTCGACGGCGTGGCCGAGCTGTGGTTCGACAGCCTGGAGGCCATGGCGCAGAACGGCCGCCGCCCGGAGGCCCAGGCGGCGGCCGTATTGCTGCTCGAGGACGAGAAGCGGTTCATCGACCTGTCCCGCTCACCGCTTTGGTGGGGTCAGGAACGGGTGGTGGTGGGCCAGCCTCAGCAGGCGTAGCGACGCTCGATGGTCACGCGGCGCCCGATGTAGGGATCCCAGACGCGATCGCGGGTCACGCAAGTCCGGTAGGGGCGATCATAGCGGGCGTACGGCCGGCCACCGTAATAGCTGTCGCGGTAGTAGCCGCCGCGGTAGCGCTCGTAGCGCGGGTCGTACGAATAGCCGTTGGAATAGTAGCCGCGGTTGCGGTCGCGGTTGCTGGACAGGGCCGCGCCCAGGGCCAGGCCGGCGACGCCGCCCAGGACGGCGGCGGCCACGGCGTCGTCGTTGTCCCGATGGCGGTGATGACGATAGCGGTCCGCCTGGGCGGGCGCCGCGGTCGCCAGGACGGCGCCGGCGGCGGTCACGGCGGCCAGGGCGGTAGTGATGACCTTGCGCATGAAATGCCTCCTGAATTGAAGGCACTAACGCGCGTTCACCCTGAACCGTGCCTGAACGCGCCGGTCAGCTACCGCCGTGCGGCCGCCGATTTCGCCCGGACCGGCTTGAACTCCGAGGTGGCGTTCCAATCTGGCCAGAGGCGGGAGTTGGCCAGTTCGCGGCCGGCCTCGAAGGCCAGCGTCACGTCCTGCGCCGCGCCGCGATAGTCTTGTTCCGGCGCCCAGACGTCGCAGGTCTGGTGATAGCAGCGGGCGGTGTAGTCCTCGACCCAACGATCGCCCGCCGCGCGGCCCCCGTTCACGAGGTCGGCGCCGCCGCTCATGCCCATGAACAGCACGGTCGGCACCCCTCGCTTAGCGACCGAGAAGTGATCGGCGCGGTAGAACAGCGCGCGCTCCGGTCGCGGGTCCGGCGTGATCGTCCGGCCGTGCCTGGCCGCCACCTTCGCCAGGTGGGCCTCCAATTCGTTCTGCCCGGAGCCCACCAGCACCACGTCCCGGGCCGGTCCGCCCGTTTGCAGCACGTCGTAGGTGTAGTTGGCCACCATCCGCGCCAGATCGCCCTCGTGGCGCTGGGCGTAGTATTCGCTGCCCAGCAGGCCGCGCTCCTCGGCCGTCCAGGCCGCGAAGACCACCGTGCGCTCGGGCGGGGGCCCCGCCTTGAAGGCGCGCGCCGTCTCGATCACGCCGGCGACCCCCACCGCATCGTCCACGGCGCCCGGCCGGATCACCTTGCCCGTGGGATCGGCAGGATCGACGCCGTAGGCATCCCAATGGGCGGCGTAGAGCAGGCTCTCCTGCGGACGCTTCGTACCGGTGATCTTGGCCAGCACGTTCTGGCTCTTCAGGGCCGTGAAGCTGTTGCGGTAGTCGGCCGAGAACGTCGCGCCCTTCAGCGCCACCGGCCGGAACGCTGCGGTCTTGGCGCGCGCCTTCTCCGCCTCGAAGTCCAGCCCGACGTCCTTGAACAGCTGCACCGTCAGGTCGCGCTGGATCCAGCCCTGCAGCAGCAGCTTGTCCCGCGCCGGATCGGGGCGGACCACGTCGAAGCTCTCGCCGTTCGAGGCCACGACCGTGTTCCAGCCATAGGCCGCACCGGCCGTCTCATGCACGATCAGGACGCCCAGCGCCCCGCGCCGCACGGCCTCCTCGTACTTGTAGACCCAGCGCGCGTAGAAGGTCGCCGCCTTGCCGCCGAACTTGCCGGACACCGCATCCTGCGGCGTCGCCTCGAAGTCCGGGTCGTTGATCAGGACCAGGGCGATCCTTCCCTTCAGGTCCACGCCCTTGAAGTCGTCCCAGCCGCGCTCGGGGGCCGTCACGCCATAGCCCACGAACACCAGCGGCGCGGCCTCGATCACCACCCGCTCCACCGGCCGCTGGGTCTCGATCCGCAGGTCCGTCTGCTCGTGCAGCGCCTTCGACTGTCCGGCGGCCGTCAGGGTGAAGGTTCCGCCCGGCTGGGTCTGGTAGCGCCACAGCGGCACGGCTTGGGTCCACCTCCCGTCGTCGCCGGCCGGCGTCAGGCCCAGGGCCTTGAACTGGGCGACGATGAAGTCGACCGTCTTCTGCTCCCCGGGCCCGCCCGGGCCGCGCCCGGCGTAGGCTTCGGAGGCCAGTTCGCGGGTGATGTCCGAGAGGCGCTGCGCCGAGATCTCCTGAGCGGCAGCGGTCGTGGCGAAGAATGAGGCGGCCAGGGCTAGGCCGGTAAAGGTACGCATCATACATCCTCTATAGAATGGATTGCGGCGCTTGCCTTCGGTTTGACACGATAGGCGGGTGACAAGGACAAAGCGCGGCGCTCTAAGACGCGGCGAGAGATTAGGGTGCGACGGATGGGTGTGTTCGACAATTCCATGCGCAAGATGGCTGGCCGCGACGCGCCGACGCCGGACGTGGTGAAGCCCGAGCGGCTCGCAGGCCACTACGACATCTACGAAGGCTACGACGACGACGGCCTGAGCCTGCGCGCCCTGTCTCGCCGCACCCGCCTCCGCATCGCTGCCGCCATGGACCGCGAGGCCCTGGCCATGGGGGCGGCAGGCCTGATGGTCGGCGTGGCGATCGGGGTGGCTGTGATGTGGCGGCGAGGCCGTCGCTAGGCCGCCGGCCGACTTTCCCTTGAAAAACTGAAGTTTCGCGTCGTCGCGACGCCACCGAACGCCGTCTCCTGCGTTTAGGCCCCCGAAGCGGCGGTCCGGACGGGCCGCCCCGTGCCTGCATGGGGAGAAACAGATGACCGACCTCGACACCGGCGCCACCGGAACGGCCCGCCGAAAGGACCAGGCTAAGGAACTCGTCGGCCAGGCCGGCCACGCGCTGAAGGCCGAAGCCCAGTCCTTCGCCAGCGTGGCCCAGGAGCGCGTGAAGGCCGAGGCTCAGAAGGGCACGCAGGCCGGCGCCCGGACCCTCGGCGACTTCGCCAACGCCGTTCGTCGCGCTGGCGACGAGTTGGCGGGCGCCGACCACAGCCCCGCCTCCCGGCTGGTCCAGCAGGCCGCTGACGGGCTGGAAAGCCTCTCCCGCAGCCTTGCCGACAAGGAGCCGGGCGACCTACTGAACGCCGTCCGCGACTTCGGCCGAAAGAACCCAGCGGCCTTCATCGGTGGGGCCGTCCTGGTGGGCCTCGCCGTCGGGCGGTTCGCGCGTGCGTCCGAGCCGCACGCGGCCGGAGCCGACTTCCAGCCTGAACCTCTCGAACTCGCCGAGACGGACCCCTACGCCGGCCCGCTGGCCGCACCGCAGGACGCCGGCATCGACAGCTCCATCGCCCAGAACATGGGAAGCCTGGAAGCCACGGAGCCCACGACGGAATCGTCCATCGGCCTGGCGGGTGACAGCTCCCTGGATGGCGGCCCGGACGACGGGATGTCGGGCGTCGGCGAGCAGGACGCCATCACCTCGCCGCACACCGGGGGCCGGTAGACCATGGACGGGACCTCTCCAACGCGGGAGTCTCGCGGCCTTACCGACCTGATCGGCCAGCTTGGCGTCGACCTCGCGGCTCTGGTGCGCAAGGAATCGGAGCTGGTCCGGGCCGAGCTCTCCGAGAAGCTCAACGCGGCGGGCAAGGCGGTCGCCGACATCGCGGCCGGCGGGCTGCTGCTCATCGCCGCCCTGCTGGTGCTTCTACAGGCGCTGGTGCTGGCCCTGTCCAAGTTCATGGATCCGATCTGGGCGGCGCTGATCGTCGGCCTCGCCGTGGCGGCCGTGGGCGCCCTGCTCGTCCGGGCCGGGATGAAGGCCGTCTCGCTCAGCGGAATGAAGCCTGATCGCACCGCCCGGCAGCTCAAGAAGGACGCGCAACTCATGAAGGGGACCACCCGATGACCAAGACGGCAGCCGAGCTCGAGCTCGAAGTCGAGGAAACGCGCGGGCGGATCGACCAGACGGTCGAGGCGCTCAAGGACAAGATGCAACCCCGGGAAATGTTTGACGAGGCGACGAGGATGATGGGCGGCGCGAGCAACAAGGTGCTGACGACGGCGGTGGATCAGCTTCGGGAAAACCCGATCCCCATCGCCCTGATCGGCTTGGGCGTGGCCTGGCTGGCGATCAGCCAGACCCGGCGCCAATCGGCCTCCGTCGGCTATGAGGGGTCAGGCTACTACCCCACCTACGAAGGCTACGACGAGGGCGAGAGCCTGCGCGCAAAGGTGAAGGCCAAGGCCGAAGCCGCCAAGGCGAAGCTGGCCGACAGCGCCGAGCGGGCCAAGTCCCGGCTGTCCGACGCCCAGCATCACGCCGCGGACAGCGTGTCGGGCGTCCGCGGCAAGGTCGGCGAATACGCCCACCTCGCCCAGGACAAGGCTGGCGAATACGGCCGGGCGGCGCGCCAGCGGTTCGACGATACGCTCGACACTGAGCCGCTCGTGATCGGCGCCATCGGCCTGGCCGTGGGCGCCGCCATCGGCGCGGCCCTGCCCTCCACCCCGGCCGAGCGGCGCTACTTTGGCCCCGCCCGCAGCAAGGTGGCCGACCGCGCCAAGGCCTCCCTGGACGACGTCAAGGACGTCGCGCAGCGCGCCTACGGCCAGGTGAAGGAAGAACTGCACCGTCAGACCGGGCCGGAGGGCGAAGGCGCGAGCCTGCGCGAGAAGGCCTCGGCCCTCGCCGAAGCCGGCGCCCGGACCGTGAAGGACGAACTGCAGGGCCCCGCCCACTAGGTCGGGCGACCCGCAGGACCCTCGAAGGGCGTGGACGGCAGCCGCTGTCCGCGCCCTTTTTTGTGCCTACCGGCTCGTCCGCTCCAGCAGCTGGATCAGCTCGGACGCCTTCTGCCGCTGCTGATCCTTGTCGCCCGAAACGATGGCGCCTTCGATGCAGTGGCTGAGATGCTCGCGCAGCATCTCGGTCTCGACCTTGGTCAGGGCCGCCCGCACCGCCTGGATCTGCGTCAGCACGTCGATGCAGTAGCGGTCCTCCTCGATCATCCGCGCGATCCCGCGAACCTGCCCTTCGACGCGGTTCAGGCGGTTCAGCAGGCGCGGCTTGTCTTGGCGTTCCATGAGGGGCTCCATCTGCCGACAGGATATACCCCCCATAGGTAATTGCAATATGCCCCCTTGGGGTATATGTAGCCTGGCAGGAGGCTCCCGATGTCCCACGCTTGTCACGGCCACGATCACGACCACGCGACGCCTGCGGAGAAGGTCACCGACCCGGTCTGCGGCATGACGGTGGACCCGCAGACGACCCCGCATCACGCCGACCATGACGGCCAGGCGTTCCACTTCTGCTCGGCCGGTTGCCGCACGAAGTTCGTCGCCGATCCCGTAAAGTTCCTGGCCCCGGACCGCGCGGCCTCCGCCGCTGTCCCCGGCGCGATCTACACCTGCCCCATGCATCCAGAGGTGCGCCAGGTCGGTCCCGGCGCCTGCCCGATTTGCGGCATGGCCCTGGAGCCCGAGGTGTTCTCCGCCGACGACGGCCCGAACCCCGAACTCGCCGACATGAGCCGCCGCTTCTGGATCGGTCTCGCCCTGGCGGCGCCGGTCTTCCTGCTGGAGATGGGCGGCCACCTGTTCGACCTGCACCGGTTCATGTCCCCGCAGACGTCCAACTGGATTCAGATGGCGCTGGCCACGCCCGTGGTGCTCTGGGTCGGCTGGCCGTTCTTCGACCGGGGCGCCCGCTCCCTGGTCAGCCGCAACCTCAACATGTTCACCCTGATCGCCATGGGCGTGGGGGTGGCCTACGCCTACAGCGTCGCCGCCACCCTGGCGCCCCAGGTCTTCCCGCCGGCCTTCCGCCGCCACGACGGCAGCGTGCCGATCTATTTCGAGGCGGCGGCGGTGATCACCGTGCTGGTGCTGCTGGGCCAGGTGCTGGAACTGCGCGCCCGTGAACAGACGTCCGGCGCCATTCGCGCCCTGATGGACCTCGCGCCCAAGACCGCCCGGCGCCTCCGCCACGACGGCTCGGACGAGGAGGTGACCCTCGACCTGATCCTGGCCGGCGACCGCCTGCGCGTCCGCCCCGGCGAGAAGGTCCCGGTGGACGGCGAGATCCTGGAAGGCCGTGTGGCCATCGACGAGTCCATGGTCACCGGCGAGTCCATGCCAGTCACCCGCCAGGCGGGCGACAGGGTCATCGGCGGCGCCATCAACAAGACCGGCTCCTTCGTGATGCGGGCGGACAAGGTCGGCGCCGACACCCTGCTCTCCCAGATCGTCCAGATGGTGACCCAGGCCCAGCGCAGCCGCGCGCCCATCCAGCGGATGGCGGACCGCGTGTCCGGCTGGTTCGTGCCCCTGGTGATCGCCGCGGCGGTCGCCGCCTTCGCCGCCTGGTCCGTCTTCGGTCCCGAGCCGCGCTTCAGCTTCGCCCTGGTGGCCGCCGTCTCGGTGCTGATCATCGCCTGCCCCTGCGCCCTGGGCCTGGCCACGCCCATCTCGATCATGGTGGGCGTGGGCCGGGGCGCCCAGGCCGGTGTCCTGATCAAGAACGCCGAGGCGCTGGAGCGCTTCGAGACCATCGACACGCTGGTCGTCGACAAGACCGGCACCCTCACCGAGGGTCGGCCGGCCGTCACCGCGATCCGTCCGTCCGCCGGCTTCGACGAGACCACCGTCCTGCGCCTGGCCGCCAGCCTGGAGCGCGGCAGCGAGCATCCCCTCGCCGACGCCATCGTCCGGGCGGCCAAGGACCGGTCGCTGCCCCTGTCCGAGCCGCAAGGTTTCGACTCCCCCGTGGGCAAGGGCGTCGAGGGCCGCGTCGACGACCGCGCCATCGTGCTTGGCTCGGCCGCCTTCCTGCGCGAGCGCGGGGTCGATGTCTCGGCCCTGGAACCGGAGGCCGACGGCCTGCGTGGCGAAGGCGCCACGGCCATCTTCCTGGGCGTCGACGGCCAGGCCGCGGCGATCCTGGCCATCGCCGATCCGATCAAGCAGACCAGCGCCGACGCCGTCCGCGCGCTCAAGGCCGAAGGCGTGCGCCTGGTGATGATGACCGGCGACAACCGCACCACCGCCCTGGCCGTGGCCCGCCGCCTGGGCATCGACGACGTCGAGGCCGAGGTCCTGCCGCAGGACAAGGCCGCCGTCGTGAACCGCCTCCGCGCCGAAGGCCGCAAGGTCGCCATGGCCGGCGATGGGGTCAACGACGCCCCGGCCCTGGCGGCGGCCGAGGTGGGCGTCGCCATGGGCGCCGGCGCGGACGTGGCCATCGAGAGCGCGGGGGTCACCCTGCTGAGCGGCGACCTGCAGGGCCTCGTGAAGGCGCGCCGGCTGTCGCGCGCGGTGATGCGCAACATCCGCCAGAACCTGTTCTTCGCCTTCGTCTACAACGCCGCGGGCGTGCCCATCGCGGCCGGCCTGCTCTACCCCGTCTTCGGCCTGCTGCTGTCCCCGGCCATCGCCGCGGCGGCCATGGCCCTGTCCTCGGTCAGCGTCATCGGCAACGCGCTGAGGCTCCGGGCGGTGCGGTTGTAGGTGCCGCAGCCCCGCCGGTCAGTCCGCGTCTGACTCGACCGGCGGGGCCGCCACCGGCAATGGCGGGCCGCTGAGGGCCTCCGCCAGCTTCGCCCGGTCCAGCTGGCCTTCCCAGCGCGAGACCACCAGGGTCGCCACGGCGTTGCCGATGAAGTTGGTCAGGGCCCGGCACTCGCTCATGAACCGGTCCACGCCGAGGATCAGCGCCATGCCCGCCACCGGCACGCTGGGCACGACCTGCAGCGTCGCCGCCAGGGTGATGAAGCCCGCCCCCGTCACGCCGGCGGCCCCCTTCGAACTCAGCATGGCCACGCCCAGCAGCAGAAGCTGTTCGCTGAGCGGCAGGTCGATCCCCACCGCCTGGGCGATGAACAGCGCCGCCAGCGTCATGTAGATGTTGGTGCCGTCCAGGTTGAAGCTGTAGCCGGTGGGCACGACCAGCCCGACGACGCTCTTGGCCGCACCCGCCCGCTCCATCTTCTCCAGCAGCGACGGCAGCGCCGCCTCCGAGGAGCTGGTCCCCAGCACCAGCAGCAGCTCCTCCTTGAGGTAGCGGATCAGCTTCAGGATCGAGAAGCCGTTCAGGGCCGCGATCGCCCCCAGCACCACCAGCACGAACAGGAGCGAGGTTCCGTAGAAGGTGGCCACTAGCGCCGCCAGGCTGGCGATGCTTTCGATCCCGTACTTGCCCACCGTGAAGGCGAAGGCGCCGAACGCCCCGATGGGCGCGGCGCGCATGAAGATCGCCACCAGCTTGAAGAATGCCTCGGCGGTCGCGTTCAGAACGTTTAGCACCGGCTCGCCGCGATCCCCGATCATCGCCAGCGCCAGGCCGAACGGGATCGAGAAGAACAACACCTGCAGGATGTTGCCCTCGGTGAAGGCGGTCACGACCGTCGTGGGGATTATGTCCATCAGGAAGCCGACGATGGTCATGTCGTGCGACTTGGCCGCGTAGCCCTTGACCGCTTCGGCGTCGAGCGAGGCAGGATCGATGTTCATCCCCGCGCCCGGCTGCACCACATTGGCAACGATCAGCCCCACCACCAGGGCGAAGCTCGACACCGTGAAGAAGTAGGCGAAGGCCTTGGCGGCCACGCCGCCCACCTTGCCGATGTCGCGCATGCCGGCGATCCCGGTGACCACGGTCAGGAAGATCACCGGGGCGATGATCATCTTCACCAGCTTGATGAAGGCGTCCCCGAGCGGCTTGAGCGCCTCGCCTGTGGCTGGCCAGACGTGGCCGATCACCGCCCCCAGCGCGATGGCCACGAGCACCTGCAGGTAAAGCTGCGTCCACAGCGGCCGCTTCACCGGCGCCTCGACCGTCCTGATGCCCGCCACGCGACTCCCCCTCCTGCGTCGCGGCAACCTAGCGGATGGCCGGAGCCGCGCCCACCGATCCGGAAACATCCCGGCAAAACGAGTCGCCCAGGTTTCGAAAACAGGGGATGCTCATCCCCGAAAGAGTCCGCTGCAGACGGACAAGGGATTGGGAGGACGACCATGACGACGCTGGATCGGCGCGGCCTGATGCTGGGCGGCGCGGGGCTGATGAGCCTGGCGGCAATGCCCGCCTTCGCGAAGATTTCCGTGCAATCGCCCGCCTCGGCCGGCTTCACCGCCGCGGGTGTCGCGGACCTCAACGCCCAGATGCACGCCCTGGTCGACCAGCAGAAGCTGGCCGGCGTCGTCACCCTGCTGGCCCGCAAGGGCAAGGTCGTGAACCTCGACGCCTACGGCAAACAGGACGCCTCGGCGCCCGCGCCCATGGCCGTGGACTCGATCTTCCGCATCGCTTCGATGACCAAGCCCATCGTCGGCGTCGCCATGATGCAGCTCTGGGAACAGGGCAGGTGGAAGCTGGACGATCCGGTCGCCCGGCACATCCCCGAGTTCGCGGGGCTGAAGGTCAAGACCGCCGCCGGCCTGGTCGACCAGACCCGGCCCATGACCATGGCCCAGCTCATGAGCCACACCGCCGGCTTCGGGACCAGCGGCGTCTACGAGGCGGCCAAGGTCAATCTCCGCGAGACCGACCTGCAGGGCATGGTGGACAAGCTCGCCGCCCTGCCCCTCGAGAGCCAGCCGGGCACGGACTGGGCCTATGGGCCCTGCGTCGACCTCCAGGGCTATGTCGTCCAGAAGCTGTCGGGCAAGTCGCTCGACCGCTACCTGCAGGATCACCTCTTCACGCCGTTGAAGATGCCCGACACCCAGTTCTGGGTGGACCCGGCCAAGACGGCGCGCGCGGTTCGCATCCACACCTACGACGCCGCCGGCAAGATCGTGCCGACCGAGAGCCGCATGGCCACCAGCCCGCCGCGCTTCCTGTCCGGTGGCGGCGGCCTCTGGTCCACGGCGCCCGACTACTACCGCTTCTGCCAGGCGCTGCTGCAGGGCGGGGAGCTGGACGGCGCCCGCATCCTGAAGCCCGACACGGTCAAGCTGATGCGCAAGTCGGTGCTCGAGCCCGGGGTCGGCGTCGACCTCTACGGTCCGGTGCAGAAGGGCCTGGGCTTCGGCATGGACTTCGCGGTCAACGAGCGGCCCGCCGAGAGCGGATTGCCGCACGGCCAGGACACCTATTGGTGGGGCGGGGCGTTCGGCACCTGGTTCTGGATCGATCCGGCCCACGACATCGTCTTCGTCGGCATGATCCAGAACCTCCGCGGCTCGATCCCCGGCGCCGGCACGCCGGATGTCCGCACGATCTCGCCCAAGGCGGTCTACGCCGCCCTCGCCGACCGGAAGGCCTGATCGTGCGCCGCGTCCTCGTCGCCCTGGCGCTTGCCGCCATCGCCGCCAGCGCCCAGGCGCAGCCCGCCTACAAGGCGCCCCGCAACGCATTCGGCCAGCCCGACCTGGAAGGGGTCTGGACCAACGCCTCGCTCACCGGCCTCGAGCGCCCGGCCCAGTTCAAGTCGCTGACGATCCCCGAGGCCCAGGCCCGGCAGGTCGAGCAGATGCGCGCCCGGATGATGGAGGCCCAGAGCCGGCCGACCGATCCCAACGCCCCGGCCCCCAAGGCGGGCCAGGACCCGGGCGGCTACAACGCCTTCTGGACCGACGGCGGCAGCCGCCTGGGCCGCATCAGAGGCGAGGTGCGTACCTCCTGGCTGGTCGATCCCACCGACGGCAAGCTGCCGTACCGGCCCGAGGGCTGGAAGCTGTACCAGGACACCCTCAACGCGGCCCGCAACACCTTCGACGGCCCCGAGGCGCGGCCCCTGGGCGAGCGCTGCATCCTGGGCTTCGGCTCCACCGCCGGCCCGCCGATGCTGAACGTGCTCTACAACAACCACTACCAGGTGCAGCAGGCCCGCGATCACGTGGTCATCGTGGTGGAGATGAACCACGACGCCCGCATCGTCCGCCTGGCCGACAGGCGCCGCCCGCCGGGCCACATCCGCACCTGGATGGGCGATTCCGTCGGCTGGTGGGAGGGCGACACGCTGGTCGTGGAAACCATCGGGTTCCATCCGGGCGAGAGCCTGCGGCCCTACTTCGGCTCCAGCCTTTACCTCTCGCCCGAAGCCCGCGTGGTCGAACGCTTCACCCGGGTCGCGCAGGACCAGATCCTCTATGCGTTCGAGGTCGACGACCCCAAGGTCTATTCGAAGGTCTGGAAGGCCGAGATGGCGCTCAACGCCGCGCCGGGTCCGGTCTACGAATACGCCTGCCATGAGGGGAACTACTCGCTGCCCGGCATCCTGGCCGGCGCCCGCAAGGCCGAGAGCGAGGGGCGGCGCCCGGACGCCGTCGACCTCTCCGAGTCGAGCTCAGAACCAGAGTAGGTCCACGCGCCGCCCGCCGGCGGCCAGGCCCTTTAGGCGGGCCCGCCCGTCGGCCCCGACCGAGATGATCGCATAGCCGCGCCCCGCGCCGCCGGCCGGCGCCCGCAGCAGCTCCTGAATCGCTTCGGCCTGCGTCTGGTCCGCGTGCAGCCGGTCGACGCCCAGGTGCAGCATCACCCAGGTCGCCTCGGGCGCGGGGCGGGCGTGACACTCCATGCCGCCGCGCACCGCCACCTCGCCCAGCTTCAGCGCCGCCGCCTGGCTCGCCGCCGCGCCGGTCGCCTCGTGATGATCGCCGCGCCGGGTCAGCGCTACCCAGCCATCGCCAGGGGTCGCCGCATCATGCCCGGGCGGACAAGGCGCGCCCCCCGGATATTCCGAGCGGATCTGGAACTGCACATAGTGCCCGGTCAGCAGCTCGCGCGGATCGTAGCCCGTGATCGGCAGCACCACCTCCTGGCCATTCGCGCGGGCCATCCCCTCGCGCACCACCAGCCCCACGAGGCCCAGCGCCAGCACGCTCGCGGCGGCCAGGATCCGCACCGGAACGCCGGGAACCCTCATGCCCGCGTCCTCCCGCGCATGGCCCAGGCGACGCCCAGCGCCACTAGCGCCGCCGCGCCGAACACCGCCGCGGAGGTCATCAGACCGACGCCCAGGTTGAACAGCAGGCTGGCCCCGGCTGCCAGCAGCCCCACGACGCCGGCGGCGGTGACCAGGGCGTGGCGGTCTTGCCGGCCCAGCGCCACCACGCCCGCCGACATGGCCAGCCACGTGATGGAATGGCCCACGCCCTTCAGGTCGCCGTCGAAGCCGGAGCCCCCGAACCAGAACAGCGCGCCCCACGCCAGCCATCCGTACAGCACCCCCGCGGGCGCCTCGAACCGGTCGCGCAGGAAACGCGCCGCGGCCGCCGCGGCCCCGAGCACCACCGAAGCGCCCAGGAACAGCTGCCCAGCCTCGTTCCGGAACAGTTCGCCAAAGGTCGGCACGGCAAGGATCGCCGCGATCCCCGCCACATGCGCCAGGGCCTGCGACCGCCAGGCCAGGGCCAGGCCCATGCCCAGCGGCGCCGCCACCGCCAGCCAGCCCGGCAGCCGCGGCTCATCCGCCCCGAGGCGCGGCCCGTCCTGGAAGTCGCCCAGGGCCAGCAGCACCAGGCCCACCGCCGCCGGCCAGGGCGAGCGCCCGGCCAGCGCCAGCAGCGCCGCGGCCAGGCCCGCCGCCCGCAGCGCCGCCTGCGGCTCACCAGCGATGTCGAAGATCTGGCCCGTCAGCCCGATGGCCGCAGCGAACACCAGCGCGGCCACGCTCAGCAGCACGTGGCCCGTCACCGTCCGGCCCCGCGCGCTGGCCCAGGCCGCGCCGCCCGCCGCGCCCAGGAACGCGCCGAGCACCAGCACAAACCGCGCGATGCGGGGGATCTCGCCCCAGTTGGCGGCCACGAAAGCGATGACCGCGACGCCAGCCAGCAGACCGCCGATGATCGCCAGCGCCGTGGCCGCGTCCGGGCGGCGACCCTCGCCGATGCTCTCCAGGATCGCGACGCGGCTCTCGGCCGGCACCAGGCCGCGGCCGATCCAGTCGTCCAGGTCCCGTTCCAGCCGCTGCCGGTAGCTCGCCATCGGTCCTCCGGGCCAGACAGTGGCCCAGGGTCGGCGGCGGCGCCTAGCCCCCGTGCGGGCGCCTCCTGGCCAGCGACCGTTCGGATCACGCGTTCTATTTCCAACATTCAGTATGTTCAAAAACCGCCGATATAGAACGATGGGTGCATTGACGCGGCGTCCACCATGCCGGACATTCGAATCCAAGCGCCATCAAGGCGCTATCAAAATGGGCTTGGGGGAAACGTCAGATGTTATCGAGAAAGAGCATTCTGCTGTCTTGCGTCTACGCAATGACGGCGGTCTCCAGCGCAGCGCTCGCCACGACGGCGTCGGCGCAGACCACCGAAATCGAGGAACTGGTCGTCACCGCAGAAAAGCGGGAGCAGTCGCTGCAGGACGTGCCGGTCGCCGTGTCGGCCTTCACCGACGAGCGGCGTGAGCTGGTCGGCATCAACTCCGTGGCGGACCTCACCAACTTCACGCCGGGCCTCGCCTATTCCACCAACAACGACCGCATCAACATGCGCGGCATCGGCCGCTTCACGAACAACCGCTCCTCCGAGGGCGGCGTGGCCATGTACAACGACGGCTTCTACACCTCGTCGGTGACCTCCTTCGCCCAATCCTCGCTGTTCATCGAGCGGACCGAGGCGCTGCGCGGCCCGCAGGGCACGCTCTATGGCCGCAACGCCATCGGCGGGGCGCTGAACATCGTCTCCAAGCGCCCGACCGACGACTTCTACGGCGAGGTCCGCGCGGGGTACGGCAACTACGACAACAAGCTCGCCGAGGTCGCCATATCCGGCCCGATCGCCGGCTCGGTCCGCGGTCGCCTCGCCGCCTCCTACAGCCACATCGGCAAGGGCGTGTTCGAGAACCTGAACCCGAACGGCGAGGACGAAGGCAACCGCGGCGCCGTCTGGACGGTGGAAGCCCAGCTCGACGGCGGCCTGGCAGACGACAAGCTGGAATGGTGGTTCAAGGCTTCGACGACGGAGTGGCACACCCTGGGCCGCGGACCCGGTGGCCGCACCACGGCGATCTACGGCCTGCGCGACGTGACCACGCCGTTCCAGGCGGCCCTGACGCCCAACGCCGGTGGCTTCGGCCTCAGCCCGTCCATCGCCGGCAACACATGCCAGTTCTGCTTCGACACCGACGACGGCAACTACATCAACCTCGAGAGCAACACCTACACGCTCGAGGCCGTGCTGCACCTCGACAAGATCGACGTGAAGTACGTGGGCGGCATGACCTACTACGACTACCGCCTCCAGACCGACCTGGACGGCACGTCGCGGCAGACGCCGTTCTTCCTGCCGGGCGTCCCGGCCCGGCCCTACTACCCCCGCCGGAACAACCAGTACCAGGAAGAGGTCTGGTGGTTCTCCAACGAGCTGAACTTCACCTCGACCTACGACGGGCCAGTGCAGTGGCTGATCGGCCTCTACCAGTTCCGCGAGGGCTCGAACTACACCCTCTCCGACGCGCGCTACGCCGACAACGCCGGCTTCGAGAACCCCACCCTGTTCTCCACCAACCCGGCCACCCAGCTCGTCGCCGCGGCGCCGAACCCCGAGCGGCGGTACGCCTACGGCTCGTCCGAGAACGTCAGCGAATCCTACGCAACCTTCGGCCAGGTCGACTGGCAGGCGACCGAGACCCTGAAGGTCACCGCGGGCCTGCGCTATACCTACGACAAGAAGCGCTCCTTCGAGAGCGCCCGGCTCCTCTGCCTCTACACCGCCACCTGCCCGATCTCGCGGATCACCGGCCGGGCGGTCGACGTCACCGCCGTCGCGGCCCCAGGCACGAGCACCGACCCGGCGGTCTACCTGCCGGCCTATACCGATCCCACCACCGGCCTGCGCCACCGCGGCCTGCGGGAGAGCTGGAGCGCCGTGTCCGGCACCCTCGGCGTCGACTGGAAGCCCGACGCCGACACCCTCGTCTACGCCAAGTACACCCGTGGCTATAAGGCCGGGGGCTTCAACTCGGGCACGACCACTCTGCAGTCCAACGTCAGCACCGACAAGGAGACGATCGACGCCTACGAGGTGGGGGCGAAGAAGACGTTCGGCGGCCGCTTCCAGGCCAACGCCTCGGCCTTCTGGTACAACTACCAGGACATCCAGGTGCCGATCTCGGGCCTGAACCCGGTGACCAGCACCAACGTCAACTCGTTCTTCAACCTGCCCAAGGCCCGCGTGCTCGGCTTCGAGGTCGAGACGATCTGGCAGCCGATCGACAACCTGCAGATCCTGGCGAACTACTCGTACCTGAACGCCGAGCTGCGCGAGGCCTGCTGCTTCCAGGACTCCGAGGACCCGCGCGGCCTGGTGCCGGGCGCCAACCTCGCGGGCAACACGCCGGCCCAGCTGGCGAACCCGACGGCGGCGCTCAACCAGGACCTCAAGGGCCAGAAGCTGCCGTCGTCGACGCCGCACCGCTTCACGATCAACGGCAACTACACCTGGGAGCTGGAGCCGGGGAACCTCTCGGCCTCGCTGACCTACGTCTGGCGGGATGCGACCTACTATTCGATCTTCAACCGCTACTACAACCGGGTGAAGGCCTACGACCAGGTCGACGCGCGCCTGCTGTTCAGCGACCGCGACGATAAGTGGACCGTGATCGGATACATGAAGAACGTCTTCGATTCCCGTGGGTCGGCCGGCGTCACCTCCACGCGCATCAACACCGGCCCAAACACCGGCTACGTGAACCAGACGGTGTCCTATATTCCGCCGCGCACCTACGGCATCGAGCTCCAGCGGCGCTTCTAGCCGCCGGCCTCACCGCCACGCGAACGCCCCGGCCTTCGCCGGGGCGTTTTGCGTTGGACCCTGAAACAACCGCGTAACGGCGTCGCAACATTGCGGCCTCGCAGGCTCCCTACCCCTCGGCCACCGCACGGCATCAACGAGGGACGCATGCACGACGACGACGATCACCACCGTGGCCTGGCTTTCGACCTCCAGGCTCTGGAACGGCAGATGATGGCGCGGCGACGGATGCTTGGCCTGCTCGCCGTCGGCGGCAGCGCCGTCCTGCTCGACGCCTGCGGCGGCTCGGGCGACTCCGCCACCACCTCGGCGTCCGCGTCCACGACGACGACGACCACCACGACGACCACGGGAACCGGGACCACCGGCACGGGCGCGACCGGCACGGGCAGCTCCACCTGCAGCGCGACACCGACCGAGACCAACGGCCCCTACCCGGCCGACGGCTCCAACATGGCCAACGGCGTGCTCTCCAACATCCTGACCACCAGCGGCGTGGTTCGCAGCGACATCCGCTCCAGTTTCGCCGGCCTCTCCGGGACGGCGGCGGGCGTGCAGCTGACCCTGACCATCAACCTGGTGAACACCAACGCCGCGTGCGCCGCCCTTGCCGACTACGCCATCTACCTGTGGCACGCGGACCAGAACGGCCAGTATTCGATCTACGACCTGCCGCAGCAGAACTACCTGCGCGGCGTCCAGGCCACCGACGCGAACGGCCAGGCCACCTTCACCACCATCTTCCCCGGTTGCTATGCGGGCCGCTATCCGCACATCCACTTCGAGGTCTATCGCTCGCTGAACACGGCCACGGCCTACGCCAACCGGCTGCTGGTCTCGCAGTTCGCCATGCCGTCCGCGGCCTGCACCGCCGTCTATGCGGCCGGCGGCTATCCGAACAGCGCCTCGCGCTTCGCGCAGACCAGCACGAGCGGCGACAACGTCTTCGGCGACAACACAACAGCCCAGATCGCGGCCATGACCCCCGCGCTCAGCGGCAGCCCCATCGCGGGCTACAGCGGCTCGGTCACCGTGGGCCTGGCCGTCTGATCCCTTAGCGGCAGCCTGCGATCACGCGTTCCAGGTCCTGCAGCCGTTCCATGCGCAGGATCCGCCCGGCCGCCATCAGTTGGTAGCGGTCGGCCGCGCCCGGGGCGGCCCGTAGCGCGCCATCGGTGTCGGGATAGCGCGGCGGCGGCGGCAGGTTCCGCGGCACGCAGCTCTTGGGCGGGGGAGGGGGCGGCGCCGGAGGCGGCGGAGGCGGCGGCGGTTTCGGCAATGGAATCACGGGCACGACCACAGGGGCCGGCGCCACGGGTTTGGGCTTCTCCTTGCGCAGGCTCTGGCAGCCGGCCAGGGCTACGGCGGCCGCCATCAGCGCCACGGTCGTCGTTTTCATGCGGCTCACTTCTTGAGATTCGACAGGACGGCCTGGTCGGCGCTTTCCATGCGGGCGCAGGCGTCGATGCCCTCGGGCTGCTGCTCCAGAAGCCTTCGCGCGCCCTCCGGCGTGGGCCCCCGCGCCGCGAACTCCGCCTCGGTCTTGACCTCGCGCGCCTGGCCGGCGGCCTGGCACGACGCCAGCTCCATCCGGAAACTGGCCTCGGCCTTCTCGGATGCGCGCGTCAGCTCGGCGATGCGCGCCTCGTAGCGCTCGCGTTCCGCCACCCATGAGGTGGACGTGATGCCAAGCAACACGCCCAACGCGATCGCCACGGCGATCGCGATCAGGCCCGTCGCCGGGCTCACAAGGATCTGTCTCAGTCCTGCCAGCATGCTCCGTCCTCAACCCGGCTGCCCCCATCAAGCAGCGTCGCTGTGGCCATTTCACGGCTGATAGAACCCGAGCCGCGTCCCCGCGTGGCCGGATCGTGCGTCACCATAGCACAGGCCATGGTTTTTATTTCGTGACTTGAAACCGAACCGCAGACGGACCCCGCTTGGAACATCGGCGCTGGCGACCCATTGTAGAGCTCATGGGAAAATGGATCGCCATTCTGCTCGCCGCCATGGTCGGCCTCGCCATCCTCGGCTTCCTCGTGGACGCCGCGCGGGTGATCGCCGGCGTGCTCTTCGTCGGCTGCCTGATCGTTCTCGCCTTCCGCTTCTTCACGCGCGCGAAGGACTGACTGACCTCTTTCCCACCGGAAGTGCGGGATCTCAGCCCGGCCGGGACGGCCGGACGAAGCAGCCGCGGCCCTCGGCCTTGAGGCTCGCGCAGAAGCGCGCGGCCTCGGCGCTGTCCGCGAAGCCGCCCACCACGGCGCGCCTCCACAGCTTGCCGTCCACGCTCGCCGCCTCCACCCACGCTTCACGGCCGCCCAGGCGGGCCTGCATCGCGCTTAACAGCCCGCGCGCCTCGGCCTCGGAGGTAGTGGCGCCCACCTGCACCACCGTGCCCACCCGGGACCGCGGCGACGACGCCTTGGCCGGGGGCGCGGGCGTCTTGGCCGCAGCCGTCGGGGCCGGCGCGGCAGTCGCAACAGGCGGATCCGCCTGCGCCACCGTCACCGCCGCGGCGTGGAACGGACCCTTGAAGTCCTTCTCGCAGGCAGCGCGCCACGCCGCCTCCAGCGCGGTGCCCGGCTCGGGCGTCCGCCAGCTCGTTTCCGAGACCCGCAGCGTTCGGCGCTCGCCGAGCAGGTTCCGCTCCGCATAGCCGGTGGTCTCGCCGAGCCGGACCTTGCGGCTTTCGCAGTCGGCGTTGAGCGACACGTGCCACGACAAGGCGCCGGTATGGGCATAGGCCTCCGCGCTCATCGCCTCGGCACGGACCACGACCCGCGGGCTCGTGCCCGGGGCCGCCGGGAACGTCGACACCACCGAGGTCAGCGCCTGCGGCGTCACCGCCACCACCCGGTCCGCCAGGATGTCGGTTTCGCGCTGCATCCAGGCTAGCAGCGGCCCCCGGTCGAGGGACGCGGGGAACACCGGCGCATTCTGTGAGGCCGCCGAGCCTGCGCCCGCCAGCCAAACGAACCCCACGACGCCGACGCCCCTGCCCCACATCACTGAATCCCCTGCCCCTGTTCGGCGGCAAACTGTTCGCGAACCGCGCCGGACGCAAGCGGGGCAAATTCGCCGAACACGGATCTCGAAACTAGAGGCCCACCGGAGTCCTTGGGCCCCTCCACCCCCAAAATGAGTAGGGTAAACGGCCCGCTGGCCGCGCGGGCAGCCGTTGGGGCTCGAATCGGCTGAGTTTGGTTAGCAGTTGCACAGCACGCACTCGGTACTCGCGACGAAGCGGTCTCTCCCCACCGTTTCGCGCCTCGGGATATCAGGACGTGGGCAAAGGCTCTGACAGGACGTATCGCAGTCTGCGCGGTCTGGAAAAGACGGCGTCGACCAGCCGTGTGCTGAATCTTGCGGCGCTCTCGGCCCGCAACGCCAACAATCCCGACCACGAGAAAGCCCCCTTCTTCGTCGCCTCCAGCCTCAACGGCGCGGTGATCGTGCGCCACCGGCTGCGCGACCAGGAGCGCGAGGCGTTCGACCGCATCCGCTACACCGCCACCAAGCTGATCATCCCGTTCGAACGGTCCGACCTGGGCCTCGGCGGGCGTTCGGTGTTCGTGTCGGAGACCGGTTGGCTGGACGCCTTCGAGGAGCTGCGCGGCGAGGCGCCGGACTTCGGCCGCGACGTGGCCGTTCTCGAGGCCATCGACGAGCTTCCCTCACTCGACCCGTTCCTGCTGCGCGAGCACATGAAGCGGCGCGGCTTCGACATCAGCCCCAGCCACTTCGAGATCTCCGCCCCCGACCTTGCCCGCATGCAGCGCTTCGTCGGCGCCGAGATCGCCAAGCTGATCGAGCTCGCCTACCGCGACTCCGAGGGGCAGGAGGGCAATATCGCGCGCCTCGTGGAGGCCCTGCTCTCGGCCAAGACCGACGACCGCCTGGAGCCGCTGCGCCTCACGCTCCGGCTGGAGAAGGAGAACTACAAGGAGGGGATCTTCGCCTGGAAGGGCTTCCTCTACTACAAGTGGGTCCTCAACACGCTGTGGGGAAACCTGCGCGACGTGTTCAGCGAACTGGGCCGCGTCCGGGTCATCGGCCCGATCGATTCCGAGACGGCCCACGAGCTCGAGGCCCTCAAGAACCGCCTGCGCCAGAAGATGGAGCGGCAAGTGAAGTCCGTCATGAGCCACCTGGGCGTCTACGACGAGGTGTTCTCCCAGCTCACCGTCGACGGCAACGCCCTGGCCTTCCGCGACTTCCTGCTGAAGTCGCCCGAGATGTTCCTGTCCCTGGGCGACGGCTGCGGCCTCGTCAGCCACATCGCCACCTACTGGCGCTACCAGTTTCCGCGCGGCAAGCCGCTGGCCGCCAACGTGATCCAGCTCGTGGACACGCTGCAGGACTTCGAGCTCAGCCTCGGGACGGACATGCACGAGAGCCAGGCGGCCTGAGCTAGCGGTCCAGCGTCGCTTCGACCACGCAGGTCACGCCCTGCGGCAGGAACTCCAGCCGGACGCGCCCGCCCAACTCCTCCGACAGCCCCTGCTCCAGCAGGCGCGCTCCGAACCCCCGGTGCAGCGGCGCCGACACCGGCGGGCCGCCGATCTCGCGCCAGGTCAGCTCCAGCTTGGGGCCCACGGCCGTCCAGCGGACCTCCACCCGGCCGGCGTCCGTCGACAGCGCTCCGTACTTCACCGCGTTGGTCGCCAGCTCGTGCATGGCCAGGCTCAGCGCCACCGCCGCCTTCGGCTCGAGGTCGAGCGCGGGCCCCTCGGCCGTCAGCCGGCCGTCCCCCGCGTGATGCGGCGCGAAGGCGCCGGCGACGATGCTGGCGATGGGCGCCGCCTCCCAGCTCTGCCGTGTCAGCACGTCGTGCGCGGCCGCCAGGGCGGCGAGCCGGCCCTCGAACGACTCGACGGCGCTACGCGGCGCCCCGCTATGCCGGAACGATTGCCAGGCGATCCCCTGGACGATCGCCAGGGTGTTCTTCACCCGGTGGTTCAGCTCGTTGATCAGCAGCCGCTGGCGCTGTTCGGCCATCTTGCGGTCTGTGACGTCCATGTTGGTGCCGACCATCCGGTAGGGCGTCCCGTCCGGCAGGTAGACGAAACGCGCCGCGCCCTCCACCCAGCGCACCGCCCCGTCCGGCCGGTGGATGCGGAACTCGAACGACAGGGTCGGCTCGCGCGCCGCCATGGCCGCCGACATTCGGGCCTCCATCGGCTCCAGGTCCTCGGGCAGCACCTGCTTGCGCCAGTCGGCGAGATCGCCGCCGAAGCTGCCGGGCGGCAGGCCGAACAGCGCCTCCTCCTCGCGGTTCCAGACGATCTTTCCGCTGGGGACATGCCAGTCGAAGATGCCGATGCCGTGCGCCTCCACCGCCAGGTCCAGGCGATGCTGGCTGCGCCGCATGGCGCGCTCGGCGTCGGCCCGCTCGGTGATGTCATTGATCGCCACGCCGACGCCGTCCTGGCCCAGCGGCGAGACCCGCACCTCCACCGTCCGCCCGGCGCGCAGCGCCGACGGCGCGGTCAGCCGCCCGGGCTTGCGCTCGCCCATGGCCGCCTCCAGCAGCCGCCCGAACTCAGTGCCCCGGCCCTCGGGGAACAGCTCCCAGAAGTCGCGCCCCAGGATGTCGCCCTGGGTCATGCCGAAGAACTCCTCGGCCGCCCGGTTGAAGAGCACCATCCGCCAGTCGCGGTCCATGGCGTAGTAGACGTCGCTGATGCTCTCCAGCACCGCCGCCAGCCGCGAGTCGGCCTCCGGATCTGGCTTGGCTTTCTTCAACGTTTTCCCACACCTGAACGACTGCACCGGAGATCAAGACACAGGCTGCGCCGCAGGTCACGACCGAACCTGGTGGGGTTGCGCCCGGGCCCGCGTTACGGTCAACGTCAACCGGCAATTGCGTATCCCATGGAGGTCGCCATCCCCGGATCGCCGGCGCGCACACAGGCGGCCCAGGACCGCCACATGGCCGAGCTGCTCGACAGCATCGGAGACGGCTTCATGGCGTTCGACGCCCACTGGCGCGTCACCTACTGCAACAGCAGCGCCCTGGCCCACTATGGCCTGCGCCGGGAAGAGGCCATCGGGCGGGTGGCCTGGGATCTCCCCGAACTCGGCGGCGACGGCGAGATGCGCGCCTTCCTCGAGCGCGCCATGACCTCCCAGGCCGAGGTGGAGGTCGAGGCCGCGTCCGAGCTTCGCCGGGGCGTCTGGTTCCATCTGCGCGCCTTCCCGCTGGAGGACGGCCTGGGCGTCACCTTTCGCGATATCACCGAGCGGCGGGAACGCGTCCGCCGCGAGCGCGAGCAGGCGGCGCGCCTGGCCGAGAGCGAGGCCCGGTTCCGTGACATGGCCGACAGCGCGCCCCTGCCCATTTGGGTGACCGGCGCCGAGGGCAGGCTCGAGTTCGCCAATCGCGCCTTCCGCGATCTCGCCGGCCTGCCCCTGGAGGAACTCACAGGCGACGCCTGGCTGGCGCTGCTGCACCGCGACGACCGGGACCGTATCGGAACCGCCCGCGAGCGGGCCCGCGGCACGCGCGAGCCGGCGAGCTGGGAAGCCCGCTTCCGTATCCGCGGCGAGTGGCGCTGGCTCCGCACCGTCTCCAGCGCCCGCTTCGACGAAGCCGGCGCGTTCCGGGGCTACGTCGGCTTGGCCCAGGATATCACCGACGAGCGCCAGGCCGCCGAACGCCAGCGGCTGCTGGTCAACGAGCTGAACCATCGCGTCAAGAACACCCTCGCCACCATCCAGTCGCTCGCGCGCCAGACCCTGCGCGAGGGCGTTTCCATGGCCGACGCCCGCGAGCGCCTGACCGAGCGGCTCCTGGCCCTGTCCACGGCGCACAACGTGCTCACCCGTCAGAACTGGGAGAGCGCCGAGATCGCCGACATCGTGCGCGAGGCCGTGCAGCCCTTCGACGGGCCGGAGGGGCCGCGGATCCACATCGAGGGCCCCCGCGCCCGGGTGGCCCCGCAGGTGGCGCTCGCCCTCTCCATGGCGCTGCACGAGCTTGCGACCAACGCGCAGAAGTATGGGGCCCTTTCGGCCCGGCAGGGGCGCGTCGATCTTCTGTGGGCGCTCAGCCCAACCGGCGAGGCGCTCGACCTGGAATGGCGCGAGACGGGCGGACCGCCGGTGTCGGCGCCGGCCACCAAGGGGTTCGGCTCGCGGTTGCTTTCGAGCCTCACCGCCGAGCTCGGCGCGCCGGCCGCAATCGACTACGCCCGCTCGGGCCTGTCCTGCCGGCTCCGGGCGCCCGTGGCCTGAGCCACGCTCAGCTCGCGACGCGGGTCCCGGCGTGCTCGTCGCTCGCCGCCCATTGGGCGGCGCGGGCGATGGCGCAGTACATCTCCAGCGGCTGGATCGGCTTGCGCACCAGGCCGTCGAACCCCGCGAGCTCGCCTTCGCCCTCCAGATCGGCGTCGGCCGTAAACGCCAGGACCGGCGCGCCCCGGTTCGGCCCCTCGGCGGCGCGAAGCTCCCGCAGCGTGGCGCGGCCGTCCAGCCCGGGCATGCGGAGGTCCATCAGCACCACGTCCACCGGCAGCCGCGCCAGGTGCGCCAGGGCGGCCCCGCCGTCGGCGGCGTCGCTCACCTGGGCGCCGGCGGCCTCCAGGATCCGGCGGCTCAGCTCGCGGTTCACGGCGTTGTCGTCGACCACCATGATCCGCAGACCTTCGATCGAGATCGGCGCATCCTCGCCCGCGAGGTCCTGGGCGCTCTCGGCGGCCGGCGCCGGCAGTTCGACCCGGAACGTCGCCCCTTCGCCCGGCCGGCTGTGGACGGCGATGGCGCCGCCCATGGCCTCGGTGATGCCGCGGCTGATGGCCAGGCCCAGGCCGGTCCCGCCGTGGGTCCGAGCCACCGAGCCGTCGATCTGGGTGAAGCGCTGGAACAGCTGCGCCTGGGCTTCCTCGTCCAGGCCCGGGCCGGTGTCGGCGATCTCGAGGCTCACCCGGCCGTCGCCGGCGGGCGCGGCCCGCAGGGTGACGCCGCCCTGCTCGGTGAACTTGATGGCGTTGCCGATGAGGTTGATCAGCAGCTGCCGCAGCCGGTCGGCGTCCAGCATCGCCGCGCGCGGCAGGCCCGGAGCGGGCTCGAAGACCATCGAAAGGCCCTTCGCCTCGGCTTGGCTGGAGAACAGATGCAGCGTCTCCTCGCAGACCTCGGCCAGGCTGGTCGGCCGCGGCCGGATCTCGAACTTGCCCGCTTCCAGCTTCGAGAAGTCCAGGATGTCGTTGACGATGGCCAGCAGGGCGTTGCCCGCCCCCGCGATCCGCCGCACGTAGCCGGCCGCCGCTTCCGGCAGCTCCATTTCCCGCAGCAGGTTGGTGAAGCCCAGCACGGCGGTCAGCGGCGTGCGGATCTCGTGGCTCATGTTGGCCAGGAACTGCGACTTGGCGGTCGCGGCGGCCTCGGCCTCGGCGCGAGACTTGGCGACGGCCTCCTCCTGCTCGACCTGCACGTTGATGTTGCGAATGGTGTCGAGGAAGCCGGCGGGCTCGCCGGTCTCGGGATCGCGCACCAGGCTGGGGTTCGATTCCAGCCACCTGTATTCGCCGGTCTCCCGGTCCAGACCGCGCCAGCGCACCCGGGTGGCCTGGCCATCGGCCAGCAGGCGCTTGAACGTCCGATGGACCTCCCGCGCATCGTCGGGATGGACGCTGTAGGCGAAGGACCGGCCTTCCAGCTCGTCCGGCGTCCAGCCGGTCTGCCGCACGCTCGGGCTGGCGTACAGCGTCTTCCCGGTCAGGTCGGTCATGGTGATCATGTCCGAGGTGTTCTCGGCGATGAGGCGATAGCGCCCCTCGCTCTCGCGCAGCGCCTGTTCGACCTGCCGGCGTTCCGACTGGTCGGTGACCTGGGCGACGAAGTGCCGGGGCGCGCCGTCCGCGTCGCGGGCCATCGACACCGCCAGCCCCACCCACACCGTCTCGCCGCTGGCGTGCAGGTAGCGCTTCTCCATCCGGTAGCTGTCGATCTCGCCGTTGGTCAGCTGTCGCAGCAGGTCCAGGTCGGTATCCAGGTCCTCGGGATGGGTGATCGTCTGGAAGTCCAGCGTCAGCAGCTTGTCTTCCGTATAGCCGGCGATCCGGCAGAAGGCGTCGTTCAGGCGCAGGAAGCGTCCGTCCAGGCCGACCAGGGCCATGCCGATCGCGGCATGGGTGAAGGCGGCCTCGAACACCTCGGCTTGCTCGCGCGCCTCCGCCTCCAGCAGGCGTCGCGCGGTGACGTCGCGGAAGATGTTGATGACCTCGACCACCTGGCCGTCGTCCCCGAAGATGATCTTCGGGTTGCCCTCCATCCAGATCCAGCGGCCGTCGGCGGCCCTGAACCGATGCTCGCGCTTCAGCGTCGGGTCGAGCGACCCCGCGAACAGGGCGGCGTTCTTACAGGCAAGGTCCGCCGCGTCGTCCGGGTGGACCATCGACCCCTGCGCCTCGCCGACCAAGTCCTCCGGCTCGTAGCCATAGCGGCGCACGGCGGGGGAGACGTACGTCAGGACGCCGTCGGCCCGGGTCCGCACGATGACATCGCTGGTCTGTTCGGCGATGAAGGCGAAGGCGCCCTCGGGCGCGGGCGGCACGCTGCTACTCAAGATCGATCCCTCTCCCGGCGCCGGGACGCCAGGGAGCAGGGTAAACGGCAACTCGCTTTCAAGGCGGTGAACGCCTGGACGCCGCGCGCCGCCCGGACTGCGGCCGTTCGCCGCAGTTCGCCGCTTACTTCGGTGCTTCGGTGGCCGGCGCGGTGGCCGGCTGATCTGCGGGGGTCGTCGCGACCGGCGGCGCCGAGCCATCGGCGGGCACGGCGCCGGTGGCCCCGGCGTCCGGCACGGTCATCTGCACGTTAGGGTCGCGCGGCTGCGTCGTATCCGGCATGGCGGCCGCCACGTCCGAGCCCTGCGGCGCAGTGCCGGTGGACCGTTCGCAGCCCGCCAAGCCGAGAGCCGCGGTCGCTGCGAGGGCGAGGATGATCTTCATGGACGGGTCCCTGTCTGAAACGCTCGCCCCTCAACGCATCGGGCCGGGGATCGCTCCCCGGCCCGCGTAGGTGTCGACAGGGGCGGCGATCAGTCGCCCGACTTGGCCTTCTTGCCGGCGCTGGCCTTGGCCGCGGCGGCCTTGTCGGCTTCGGCCTTCTCGGCGGCGGCCTTGGCCTTCTCAGCCTCCTCGGCGCGCGCCCCGGCCAGGATGCCCGGCAGCGCGTAGTTGCCCTCGTGGCAGGCGTATTCGTAGATCCGCCCATCCAGCGGCGAGAATTCGTACTCCCCGCCCCACGGCTTGTCCCAGGTGTCCGGGTCCTCGACGGTGAACTGGTAGTGCAACCGGTGCTGCCCCACGCGGGTGAATTTCTCGGTGATCTTCAGGTTCTGCCACGACCCCATGAAGTGCTGGGCCTGCGGAATGTGGGTCGTCTCCACCACCAGGGTCTCGCCCTCGTACCAGCCGATGGAATCGCCCATGTACGGCCGCACGTCGTCGGCCCGGTGCTTCGAGTTGAGCCGGATCTGGCGCACGTCGTGGTTCATCTCGACTTCGATGATCACCGCGTCGGCCGTCTGAAGGATCTGGTAGTTGTTGTTGTAGAAGCCGTTCGGGAACATCGGCGGCCCGGCGTTCCGGCCGAACGACATGATGCAGCGCTCGCCCAGCGAGCGCGTCTCGGGATGATCGAACGATCCCATGCCGCCGCCGAAGCGCGGCGCCGGCGGGGCGCCCGCCTTGCGCGGCGGGGGCTGGCCGTTGGCGGTGGTGATCAGCGAGGTGCGCGGCTCCCCGTTCACGCGCATCACGTGGCTGCCCGGGTCCAGCCAGCCGCGGTTGTAGCCGCCCACGTCCCCGCCCGCGGCCGCGAACTCGGGCCGGATGTTGGCGCCGGGCGGGGTCTTGGGCGCCTCGGCCGGCGCGTTGGGATCGGTGTCCTGATTGCCCTCCTCGACCTCGGCGGCCGCGTTGGCTTCCATCTCCTTCACCTGCTCAGGGGTGTAGTTGAGCTGGTCCTTGAACTGCGGCCGGCGCGTCAGCGGCGTCAGCGTCGCGTTGCTCCAGAACCCGGAGAGGTCCGGCTGGCCGAAGGCGTTGCGGGGCGTCTTCCACGCCGCGCCGGCCTTGGCGGGGGCGGCCTTCGCGCCCTCCGCGGCGGCGGTCAGCGGCGCGGCGGCGACGCCGGCCAGCAGGAGGCTCCCAAGTGCTGCGACGACCACCTTTTGCATGGCCTCATCTCCCCATCTTGTTCGCCGCGATCTCAGGTCGCCGCGTTCATACCGATTTTACGGCCGCCCCACCGATCCGGCAATGCGCCCACGCCGGCGTTCCACCGGTGCGGCTGGCCTATCGCCCACGCATTGCAGCCCTGTTTCAAAAATTGAAGATTTGGTACGGCGCTCAGCCGCAATCGGCCGCGCGGCGGCTCAGGAACGCCCGCTCCTGCGCGTTTCCGGCCAGCGCAGCGCCGCGCAGGAACTCGGCCCGCGCCTCCGCCTTCCGCCCCAGCCGCAGCAGCAGGTCGCCGCGCACGCTGGGCAGCAGATGATAGCGCTGCAGCGCCGGCGCCTCGGCCACGGTGTCGAGCACCGCCAGCCCCGCGGCCGGCCCCTCGGCGAACCCCACCGCGATGGCCCGGTTCAGCTCGATCACCGGCGATGGCCAGCCGCGCGCCAGCACGGCGTACAGGTTCGCGATCCGCCCCCAGTCGGTGTCCTCCGGCCGCCGGGCGCGGGCGTGGCAGGCCACGATCGCCGCCTGCAATGCGTGGAACCCGTCCTCCCCGCCCAGCGCCTGCGCCCGACCCAGCGCCACCAGCCCGCGGCGGATCTGCGCCCAGTCCCACAGGTCGCGGTTCTGGTCGGGCAGCAGGATCGGCGTCCCGTCCGGCCCCGCCCGCGCCGCCGCCCGCGAGGCGTTCAGCTCCATCAGCGCCAAGAGACCGTGGACCTCGGGCTCCTCCGGCGCGATCGCCGTGAGTATCCGGCCCAGCCGCAGGCCCTCGTGCATCAACTGCGGCCGCATCCAGTCGTCCCCGCGCGTGGCGGCATAGCCCTCGTTGAAGATCAGGTAGACGACGTCCAGCACGGACCCCATCCGGCGGGCCAGCTCCTCGCCCCGCGGCGTCTCGTATTCCAGGCCCGACTCCGACAGCGTCCGCTTGGCCCGGGTGATCCTCTGGCCCACCGCGCCCTCGGTCTGCAGGAACGCCCGGGCGATCTCCTCCGTGGTCAGGCCGCAGATCATCCGCAGCGTCAGCGCCGCGCGCGCCTCCCGCGGCAGGATCGGGTGGCAGGCGGTGAAGATCAGCCGCAGCCGCTCGTCGCCGATGTCGTCGTCCAGGCGCGAGTCGAGGTCGGGCATCGCCTGCTCCTCGACCTCCAGCGTCCGCGCCAGCGCCGCGTGCTTGCGCGCCAGCATCTTGTCGCGCCGCAGATGGTCCAGCGCCCGGCGCCTGGCCGTGGTCATCAGCCAGGCGCCGGGGTTCTGGGGCGCGCCGGCCGAGGGCCAGGTCTCCAGGGCGGCCACCAGGGCCTCCTGCACCAGTTCCTCGGCCAGCGGGACGTCGCGCAGCATCCGGGCCAGCCCGGCCAGCAGCCGCGGCTGTTCGATCCGCCAGACGGCCAGGACCGCCCGCTGCGCGGCGCCGTCCGTCACGCGACGGGGGCAGGCATGCTCGCGCAGGCCTCGGTCTCGACCCCCTGCATGGCCATCGGCCGCATCTCGCAGACGCCTTCCCAGCCGGGCATGTGCTGGCGGTGCAGCTCCATGAACCGCACGGCCGAGGCGATCGCCTCCTCCTTGGCCGGGAAGTCGAAGATCGCGTAGCCGCCGATGATCTCCTTCGACTCCACGAACGGCCCGTCCAGCACCGACACCTTGTCGCCCTTCAGCGAGATCTCGGCGCCCATGGGCATGGGCAGCAGCCCGCCCTGGTCGATCATACGGCCGGCGCGGATCTCCTCGGCGGCCAGCTCGCCCATGGCCTCCATCAGTTCGGGCGTGGGCGGGCCCTGGTGGCCCGAGCGGACGATGAACATATAGCGCATGGGAAATCTCCTAGCTTGAGCGGCGGGCGTCTTCGGCCCATCCCCCCGTCGACGAACGACCCGCCGCCAGACAGACACGGCCGGGCCGAAAAGTTGATGGCCCTCCGCGGCAACGCCCCGCCCGCGCGGGGACGGGCGCTTGCAGCCGATGGGCGTCAGCGACATTTGACCATCATCGCGGGGTCGCCCGCCACGTCCAGTCCCGGGAGACGCCGTTGCAGAAGTCCCTGATCGTCGCGTGCGCCGCCTTGGCGCTGGTCGCCGGTTGCGAGCGCCGGCCCGCCGCGCCCGCGGCCGCGGAAAAGGGCCCCATCGAGGTGCCCGCCATCGCGACACCCGCGGGGGGCGCGCCCGACTCCTTCGCGCCCATCGTCAAGCGCGTCTCCCCGGCCGTCGTCTCCATCGACACCCTCAGCGTCGCCCAGAACGACACCCCCTGGCTCGAGCTCCTGCCCCCCGGCCTGGCCGGCCCCACGCCCGTTCGGCGCGGCGCGGGCTCAGGCTTCCTGATCAGCGCGGACGGCTACGTGGTCACCAACAACCACGTGGTGGAGGGCGCCACCGAAATGGTCGTCAGCCTGGCCGACGGGCGCCAGTTCCCCGCCCGCATCGTGGGCCGCGACCCGCCCACGGACCTCGCGGTGGTCAAGATCGACGGCCGCGACCTGCCCTACGTCAGCTTCGCCCGCTCCGCTCTGCCCGAGGTGGGCGACTGGGTCGTGGCGGTGGGCAATCCCTTCGGCCTGGGCGGCACGGCCACCGCCGGCATCGTCTCGGCCCGGGGCCGCGAGATCGGCGAGACCTTCGTGGGCTATCTGCAGATCGACGCCCCGATCAACAGCGGCAACTCCGGCGGCCCGTCCTTCGACCTCCAGGGCCGCGTGGTGGGCGTCAATTCCGCAATCTTCTCGCCCAGCGGCGGCTCGGTGGGCATCGGCTTCGCCATCCCCTCGGACCTGGCCGAACGGGTCACCCAGCAGCTCATCGCCGAGGGCCGTGTCACCCGCGGGTACCTGGGCGTCGGCGTCCAGGACCTGACTCCCGCCCTCGCCGCCCGGCTCGACGCCCGCGGCCGCCGCGGCGCGGTGATCGTCGGCGTCGCCGCCGGCGGCCCCGCCGCCGGCCGCCTGCGCCCGGGCGACGTGGTGGTCGCCGTCGAGGGCGCGGCCATCGCCAGCGCCGGCGGCCTCCTGCGCGCCATCGCAGAGGCGCCCCCCGGCGCCCAGCTCACCCTCCAGGTCCTCCGCGCCGGCCGCCCCGAAACCGTAACCGTGCGCACCGCCCGGCGCAGCGATCAGGGCTGACGGGGGGCGGTCAGTCCTACGCCACGGCCCGCCGGTAGAGATGCCAACTGGCGTGTCCAAGGACCGGCACCACCACGATCAGCGCCAGCAGCGCCGGCAGGGCGCCGATCACCAGCGAGCCAGCCACGACCAAGCCCCAGAGCGCCATCGTTCCCGGGTTCTCGGCCACCACCTTCAGCGAGGTCCGGGTGGCCACGTCCACGCCCACGTGGCGGTCGAGCAGCAGCGGGAACGAGACCACGCTGATCGCCAGCGCCGCCACGGCGAACAGGAATCCTACGCCGATGCCGATGGCGATCATCGCCCAGCCGCCGCCGGTGGCGAACACCTGGTCGACGAAGCTCGCGACCGTCACCGGCGGGCCGTCGCCGAACGCCAGCAGGCTGATCTCGTAGGCGGTGGCCAGCCACAGGGCGAACAGGCCCACGAGGATCAGGCCCATGCCGATGATCGAGCCGATGGCCGGCGAGCGGAGCACGCCCACCGCGTCCATCCAGCTCACCGTCTCGCCCCGCTCGCGGCGGCGGCTGATCTCGTAGAGGCCGATCGCGGCCAGCGGTCCGATGAGCGCGAAGCCCGAAAGCAGCGGAAAGATCATCGGCAGCAGCGCGTAGCGGAACGCGGTCGCCGCCAGCACCAGGCCCGCCAGCGGATAGATGACGGCGATGAAGATCACGTCGTCCCGCGCGGCGGCGAAATCGTCCACCCCCTTGCGCAGCGACGCCCAGAGGTCGGCCGCCGTGATCCGCCGCACCTGGGGCGCCGCCCGGGCCGCCGCGCGCGCCGCGGGATCGCTGCGCCGTCCGGGCGAAAAGGCCCCGGCCAGTCCCTTCAGCACATACTCGAACGGATTCTCGACGTGATTTCCGACAGCCATCGCACACCTCCGGCCCGATCGGGCGCGTGGCGGCGCAAGGCTCCTGCCGGTTCGGCTGGCGTCTGGCGCAGGCCATCGCCCAGGAAACTCGAGGGGGAGCCTAGCACGGAAGCGGCCCCTGGGGCCATCGGCGCGCTCCCAGCCCCGCCGCCCCACGGTCAAGCTGCGCCCGAAAACGGCCTAGATCGGGCCCGATGGAATGGTTGTTCAAAGCTTAACGACGGTCGGGGGGACCAACCGGAACGGAGAGAATTGAATGATCCACCCTACGTCGAAGGTGATGATTGCGGGGGCGGCGTTACTGGGTGTGGTGAGCCTGGGAGGGTGCGCCACAAAGAAGTTCGTCAGGGAAGAAGTGGCCGTCGTGGGCGCCAAGACCGACGTGGTCGCCGGGCGGGTCGACACCGTCGAAACCCGCGTCGCCAGCGTCGAGGGCACGGCCAAGGACGCGCTCGACCGCGCCACTGCGGCGGGCAAGCTGGCCGAGGGCAAGTTCCTCTATTCCGAGGTCCTGTCCGACGACGGCTTCAAGTTCGGCGTGGCCAAGGCCACCCTGACCCCTGAGATGCAGGCCCGCCTCGATGCGATCGCCGAGAAGCTGAAGACCGACAATCGGAACGTCTACATCGAGGTACAGGGCCATACCGACGCCACCGGCTCGAAGGACCTGAACTACCGGCTGGGCGAGGAACGCGCCGAAGCCGTGCGCCGCTACCTCAACCAGCACGGCGTGCCGCTGAACCGCATCAGCACGATCTCGTACGGTCCGGATTCGCCGGTCGCGCCCAACCGTGACCGCGCGGGCCGCCAGGCGAACCGCCGGGTCGTCCTGGTCGTGCTCTCCTAGAGCGCGACGAAGTCGCCCAAAGCCCCGTGACCGAGGCCGCACGCATCCACGCGAAGCGCCGCCGCCTGGTCACGGGGATGCTAAGCCTTGGTGGGCACGCGGCGTTCCTCGCCGCGCTGCTGCTCGCCCAGCCCGATATCCCGCCGCCCCGCGAGCTGCCGGCGGTGCAGGTCCAGCTCGTGGAGCTGCCGCCCCCGCCGCCGCCCGCCCCCCCGGCGCCGAAACCCGAGCCCGAACCCGACCCCGCGCCGCCGACCCCGCCGCCGCCAAAGGTCGAGCCCAAGCCCAAACCGACGCCGCCCCGGCGCACGGTCTCGCGGCCAGTCCGCACGCCTCCGCCCGACGTGACGCCCATTGAGGCCGATTCCGGCCCGGTGACGGACCTCGCCGCCGAGGTGAGCGACGCCGAGCTCGCTTCCGCCACCAAGGCCGGTTCGGGTGTCGGCGCGGGCGGCGGCGGCGGGCGCTGCGACATGGTCGCCTGGCTGCAGGCCAAGCTGCGCAAGGACCGCCGCGTACAGGCTGCGATGGCGCAGGCGCATCAGGGCCGCGCGATCCGCGTCTGGAACGGCGACTGGGTCACCCACCCGGGCCAGGAGGGCAAGGGCTTGGCCTCGGTCCGCGAGGCCATCATGTGGGAGGTCGCCTTCGCGCCCGAGGCCTGCCGCCAGCAACGGGTGCGCGGCCTGATCGTCGTCTCGCTGGACGACGGCCCGGCCTCGCCCCGGGTGGTCGTTGGCGCCGGCGACTGGCGCTGGTCCGACCTGCTCTTCGCCCGCAGCCGCGGCGGCTAGCCGGCCAGCAGGGCCTCCAGCTTGCCCACGGTATTCCAGTTGCGCATCGTGCCGCGCACCTTCAGCCGCCGCTCGATCAGCGTGTTCGACAGCGTCGAGGTCCCCGCTCCGCCGGGAAACCACACATAGAGGCAGCCCGGCCCGGCGCGCACCTGTTCCCCGGCCCCGCACGCGTTCTCCAGCGTCTCAGGCCCGGCCTGCGGCGTCCCGGTCAGGAACATGGCCATCAGCCGGTTGGGCTCATCCTTCGCCTGTTGTGGAAAGGGATTGGCCGCGATGACGGCCTGAAGCTGCGCATGGTCGCGGACCATGACGTCGGCCTTGAGCCCCTGGTCCTTTGCGATCGCCGCCTCCAGCGCCGCCTCGGCCTCGTCCGGCGCCAGGCGCGAGCCGAACAGCAGGTTGCCGCTGGCCAGCAGGGTGGCGGGGCTGTCGAACCCCGCCTCCGCCGCAATCCGCTTCAGGTCGGCCATCAGCAGCTTGCGCCCCCCGACGTTCACCGCCCGGAGGAGGCCGGCGAACCGCCTCATTTCGAGGCTGCCTCCCACGCCAGGAACTCCGGCGTCTCCAGCAGGCGCTGGCAATATTCTCCCGCCGCGCCGGAGTCGCCATAGTCCGACAGCTTCACCCCATAGGTCCGGAACCGGGTCGCCACCGGGGTGTAGAACGCATCGGCGATCGACCATTCGCCCACCAGGAACGGCCCGCCGAACCGGCCCAGCAGCTCGTTCCAGACCGTGACGATCCGCCGGATGTCCTTCTGCGTCGCGGGCGACAGCTCGGTGGGCTTGGGCTCGGCCTCCAGCGCCATGGGGCACTCGCCGCGCAGCGAGGCGAATCCAGAGTGCATCTCCGCGGTCGCCGCCCGCGCCAGGGCCCGCGCCACCGGGTCGGCCGGCCAAAGGCCCGGCACCTTCTCCGCCAGGTACTCACAGATCGCCAGGCTGTCCCAGATCGTCAGCCCGCCGTCCTTCAGCACCGGCACCAGGCCCGATGGCGAGTGGACCCGGATCTGCGCCTCGCTGACGTTGTTCTCCTGGCGCAGCTCCACCAAGGTTTCGGTGAAGGACAGCCCCGAGCGCTTCAGCGCAAGCCAGGGTCGCAACGACCACGTCGACCACCGCTTGGTTCCGATCACCAGCTCCATCGCGCTCGCTCCATACTGCTGTTTTGAAACACTTGAATCGTTGCGGCCGGCCGCAGGGCGCCATCTAGTTCGGGCCAAGCACAAAGAAAACCAGAGGAACGCGTCCCCCATGACCGAAGCCGTGTCGCCCAGCGGCCCCGTCGCCACCCCCGCCTCCGAAGGCGGCCTGCAGGCGGCTCCGTTCTCCAAGGCCTACGCGCGCTACGCCATGTGGCTGCTCCTCGGCATCTATGTGATCAACTTCCTCGACCGCCAGGTGATCAACATCCTGGCCGAGCCGATCAAGCAGGACCTGGGCCTCGCCGACTGGCAACTCGGCCTGATGAGCGGCCTGGCCTTCGCCGTCTTCTACACCTTCCTGGGCATTCCCATCGCCCGACTCGCCGAGCGCAAGAACCGCGCCTTCATCATCGGCTCGGCCACCGCGGTCTGGAGCGGCTTCACCGCCCTCTGCGCCACCGCCGGCAACTTCTGGCAGCTGATCATCTTCCGCATCGGGGTGGGTGTGGGCGAAGCCGGCTGCACGCCGCCGGCCCACTCCCTGATCGTGGACTACACGCCCAAGGAAAAGCGCGCCTCGGCGCTCGCCTTCTATTCCATGGGCACCCCGATCGGCAGTCTGCTGGGCCTGGTGATGGGCGGGCTGATCGCCGACGCCTACGGCTGGCGCGCCGCCTTCCTGGTGGCCGGAGTCCCGGGCCTGATCTTCGCCCTGCTGGCCTTCTTCACCCTGAAGGAGCCGCGCAAGCTGATGGCCCAGCACGCGGCCCAGGTCGCGGCCGCCTCGGCCACCTTCGGCCAGACCATGTCCTACCTGATGCAGCGGCGCACCTTCTGGTTCATCGCCTTCGCCGCCGCCATCAAGGCCTTCATCGGCTACGGCCACGCCCCCTTCACCGCCTCGTTCTTCCTGCGCAACCATCCGGAAGAGATCGCCGCCCTGGCCGCCAGCTTCGGCCTGGGACCCGTGGGCTTCCTGGGCCTGGCGCTGGGCGTCATCAGCGGCACCGCCGGCGCCATCGGCTCCTGGGTGGGCGGCTGGATCGCCGACAAGTACGGCCGCAAGGACCTGCGCGCCTACATGGTGGCCCCGGCCATCGCCAGCCTGATCACCATTCCGGTCTACATCACCGCCGTCAGCATCGACCAGGCCAGCGTCGCGCTCTTCATCCTGGCCATCAACGCCTTCCTCGGCACGCTCTGGTACGGCCCCGTCTACGGCACCGGCCAGTCCGTCGTGCCGCCGCACATGCGCGCCACGGCCGCGGCGATCCTGCTCTTCATCATCAACCTGATCGGCCTGGGCCTCGGCCCGCTGGCGGTGGGCCTGCTGTCGGATTGGTTCAACAAGGGCATGGGCATGGGCGCCGCCGAAGGCGTCCGCTGGGCCCTGATCGTCTCCACCCTGTTCGGCCTGATCGCCTTCGTCTGCTTCTGGCTGGCCCGCCGCACCATCCGCGAGGAGACCGTCAGCTAGAGCGGCTTGAGCTGCGCCGGCGGCGCGCGTACCCAGGCGCCGATGACCGAAGTCGCCGTGCAGACCCTGCTGCGGACCCGGACGCTCGCCGTCCGGGATATCCGCTGCCGCGGGACCTGCCGACACGCCGGCGCCGAGGAATGCGCCACCGCGACCGAACTCGTCTTTCCCTACCGCGGCGTCTACACGCGCCGGCTCGGGCGGGATCTCGCGGTGGCCGAGGCCAACCAGGTCCTGTTCTTCAACGCCGGCGAGGGCTACCGCATCGCTCACCCCGTGGCCGGCGGCGACGCTTGCCTGTCCTTCGCGCTCGACCCGGACGTGCTGCGCGAGCTGGCGCCCCAGCCCCTGCTCCGCCGCGCCCCGGCCCTGGCCTTCCACGACCAGCGCCGCCGCATCGACCCGCAGGCCCAGGCGCTGGCCGCCCAGCTCCGCCACGGCCTCGCCGCCGGCGCCCTCGAGCCGCTGGAGGCCGAGAGTCTCGCCCTCTCCCTGGCCCGCCGCGCTCTCGGACCGCGCACCAGCCGCGCCATCGGCGGGACGCCGGGACGCCGTCGGCTCGCCGACCGCGCCAAGCTTGTGCTTAGCACCGATCCTGCCCGTCGCTGGACCCTGGCCGAGATCGCCGCCGAGGTGGGGGGCTCGCCGGTCTATCTCACCCAGGTCTTCCAGGCCGTCGAAGGCGTGCCGCTCTATCGCCACCAGTTGCACCTGCGCCTGGCGCGGGCGCTGGACCTGCTGCCGCAGGCCGACGATCTCACCGCGCTCGGCCTCGACCTCGGCTTCTCCAGCCACAGCCACTTCACGGCCGCCTTCCGCCAGGCCTACGGGCGCCCGCCGTCCGCCTTCCGCAGGCGCCCGGCCAGGGCGCGCTGACCCCGAACGACAGTGTCGCGAAGGTCGTCTCGAAGTCGGCGTCCGCGTCCGGCCCCAGCGGCTTGGTCCACACCACGCTGAGCCGCCAGGCTCCCGCCGAGGGCGCGGCGAAGACCGCCTCTCCCGCCGCATCCGTCCGCCTTGAAGCCTGCGGCCCGGCGCCGCCGGCCAGCTCGGTCAGCTCGGTCAGCTCGGTCAGCTTCACGAGGGCGCCCGCCAGCGCCTTGCCCTCAAACAGCACCCGAACCGGCAGCCGGCCCGCCTCGGTCCTGGGCCACGCCAGGGGGACGATCTCCAGCGGCAGGCCTGCCGGTCGCATCGCCGCACCCTCTCCGTCATCCACCTGAACGATCGCCTTCGCCGCGCGCCGATAGCGTTCGGAGCCCTCGCGCTCGCTCCGCCCGGCCCGCTTCCGGGCCTCCAGGGCCGGGATCAGGCCTTCCTCGACAAGATAGGCGTTGAACTTCTCCGCCGGCAGCCGGCTGCGCCCATCCGCGTCGGTGGCCAACACCAGGACGTGCGCGCCGGGCGCCTCGAAGCGCGCCGCCGTGTCGCCGCCGCTCGCCCCCAGGGTCAGGGCCCCGGCCAGGTCCCGCACCGTCCCATCCGGGGTGAGGGCCTCGAACCGCACGATCCTGCGCCGCGGGATCGACGAGCGCTGCCGCTCAGCGCCGTCCCCGACCTGGAGGGTGATAGCCGTGGCCCCGCCCGCTTCGACGGCAAAGGCCTGCGGCTGGATCCAGAAATCGTGGGCCTGGGCGGCGCCCGCGGCCAGAGCGAGGCCCACGACCAGCCAGATTCTCACCGGGTCACGCCCGGCGCCGCCAGGAACGGAAACGTCGCGCCGGCCCCGATCTCGTCCCGGTCCACCCCGTCGCTTACGCCCGACGTGGTCCCGTTCACCAGCAGCGCGCGGTAGGCATCCATGGCGTCGAGGTTCGGCGCCCGCCCGCCACAGTCGCCCGCCAGGTCCCGGCGCCCCGACAGCGCCGCCCGCTCCACCGCGAACAGTTCCGTGCAGGTTCCGGACGCGCCGTTCACCCACAGCCGGTCATCGGCCAGCAGCGTCGCTAGCGGCAGGTAGCGGGACGGCCCGCTGTCGGCATCGGCGAGCCACGCGTTCCCGCATTCGCCGTCGAAGCCGTCGTACAGCGCCAGGCTTCTCTCGATCTCGCCCACGAAGGCGTCCGCGGCGGCGGGCGTCGCGCGGTTGTACTGCGCCTTCAGCGTCTCGGCCGTCTCGGCAGGTCCCAGCGTCCCCAGCAGGGCGTTGCCGGTCAGCGGCCGGCCCATACGGTCGATCCGCCCCTCGGCGGTCGCCGTCTCGGCCCACACCGCCAGCATGCGGCCGCCGGGGGCCGCGGCGTCCACCTCCACCGACACCACCAGCGCGGCCGGGGTCCAGCCCGCCAGCAGGTTCTCCGCCGGCCCACCCGCCGTGTGGCCCCAGCGGCGCAGGATATCCCGCGAGACGCCCGCGTCGAACGCCGGGCATCCGGCCCGATCCAACGCCGCCCCGGCTCTCACCGCCGCTCCCGCGGCATCGTAAGCGTCCCGCGTGCCCCGCACGTTGTTGAAGAACGGATCGTCCCGGGGGCCGGCGAACACCCGCATCCGCCCCTCGGCTCCGGCCAGGCCTTCCGGCCCGCCGGCCGCGCCGCGGACCCTGTCGAAGTCCCCGGCCCGGCAGTCGGCGGTCGCCCCATCGAACCTGCAGCTGATCTCGACGCTCGCCTGCGTCGCCCCAAACCGCGGCCCGCTGTCCACGTGGAAGACATAGGTGTGCCGGTCGGAGAACGCCTTGCCCACAATGGTCATCGCCAGGTTCAGCCGCCTCGCATCCGGCGACATCCAGGCATAGACGTCCCCAATATCCGCCGCCGGGTCAGCCACCACCGCGGCACTGTCCAGGTGGTCCGACGCCCGCGTCGCGCCGGCGCCCGCCAGGGCAATCACCCCGGCCGCCAGCACCCGCGCCCTGAAACGGCGCCCTCGTTCGTCCCTACCCATGCCACGGCCCCGCCCGACAGTTGATCCTGCCGGCTGCCTAGCCGCCGTCCGCCCGCTCCCGCTGTCGGAATCTTTAGCGAACGGGCGCGGTGGGCGAGTTACAGGACAAGGCGTGCCATGAAGGGGTCCCCTAGCGTCCCCCTACCGCCGGCGCGAAACGCCCGCTAACGTCGGGCCAACCACAACAGCCCCGGCCACCGGGAGCGCGGGGAGCGTAGTCACACCATGCCGCCAGCCAATGCCGCGCCCGGATCGCCCGCCTATTCCCTGGGCTACCGCAACACGGTCCTGTGGCTGCTGGTGGTCGCCTACACCTTCAACTTCATCGACCGCACGATCATCTCGACCATCGGCCAGGCCATCAAGGTCGACCTGGAGCTGTCGGACCAGCAGCTCGGCTGGCTGGGGGGCCTGTCGTTCGCCCTCCTCTACACCACCCTGGGCATCCCCATCGCCCGGCTGGCCGAGCGCAAGAGCCGGGTCAACATCATCGCCATCGCCATCGTGGTCTGGTCGGCCTTCACCGCCCTCTGCGGCACCGCGACCTCGTTCGTGCAGCTCCTGCTCTACCGCGTGGGCGTGGGCGTCGGTGAGGCGGGCATGTCGCCGCCGGCCCACAGCCTGATCAGCGACTACTTCGAGCCCAAGAAGCGGGCCTCGGCGCTGTCGATCTACGCCTTCGGCATCCCGCTGGGCACCATGTTCGGGGCCATCGCCGGGGGCTGGATCGCCCAGAACGTCTCCTGGCAGGCGGCCTTCATGCTGGTGGGCCTGCCGGGCATCGCGGTGGCCATCGCCATCAAGCTGATCATCAAAGAGCCGCCCCGGGGCTGGAGCGACAAGCAGGTCGCCCTCGAAACCGAGCCCCCCGCCGCCCTGGGCCAGGAGGCCTCGGAAGCCGGCGCCCCGTCCGAAGGCCCGGGCCGCACCGCCGATCCGCCGCCCTCGATCGTGGCCGTGGCCAAGCGCCTGTTCGGCTCGTGGGGCATGTTTCACATGATCGCCGGCATCACCATGGCCAGCTTCGCGGGCTACGGCACCGGCCAGTACGTGCCGCCCTATTTCATCCGCGAGTTCGGCCTCGACCTAGCCACCGTCGGCCTGCTCGTGGGTCTGGTCGCCGGCGTCGCCAACGGCGCGGGCACCCTGCTCGGCGGCTTCCTCACCGACTGGGCCAGCAAGCGCAACACCCGCTGGTACGCCCTGGTGCCCGGCATCGGCCTGCTGGTCGCAACGCCCCTCTACCTCTTCGCCTTCTCGCGCGACGTCTGGCAGCTGGCCGTGCCCTTCTGGCTGCTGGCCGGGGTGCTGCACTACACCTACCTCGGCCCGACGTTCGGTGTGGTGCAGAACGCCATGGACGTGCGCATGCGCGCCACCGCCGTGGCGTTGCTGTTCTTCGTGCTCAACCTGATCGCCCTGGGCTTCGGCCCGCCCTTCTGCGGCTGGTGCATCGACCAGTTCGCCCGCGCCGCCTTCACGGCCAAGGGCATGGCCGGCGACTTCCTGGAGGTCTGCAAGGGCGGCGTGGCGCCGGCGGGCTCGTCGGCCGAGCTCTCGGCCGCCTGCACGACCTCGATGTCCGAGGGCACCCGGATGGGCCTGCTCTCGAACCTGCTGATCTATGGCTGGGCCGGCGTCCACTACCTGCTGGCCGCCATCACCCTGCCCAAGGACATGGCCCGCGCCCGGGCCGCGGCCGACGCGGGCGATGCGGCGGCGGCGGCGCGCGCGGCGGGGTAGCCCGAGAAAAAGCCGCCGCGTCAGCCCAGAGCTGCAACTTTCTGGGATTGTGGCGAGTTTACGGCAGCGTCGGGGGAACAACCGTGACCTGACGTGGGGCTGACATGTCGAAGAAGAGCGTCGCGCTCGCCATTGCCTCCGCCGCCTGCATCATGGCGGCGCCGGCCGCCCAGGCGGCCACCGTGATCGACCTTGGTCCATCCGAGCGCTGCAGCGCCTCGGGATGCTTCGGCGGCGACAGCCGCACCTTCACCCAGGCCTTCACCCCCGCGAGCGGCAAGGTCGACATCTCGGCCTTGCGCCTCTTCCGCGGCATCGTCGGCGACATGCAGAACCACGCCGTACGGATCAGCTTCACCCGCGCCGACGGCACGGTGGTCGAGAGCTGGGGCGCCTACACCCTCGCCGCCATCGCCTCGGGCGATTTCGTGACCATCGGCGGACCCGGCTTCACCTGGGACTCTGCCGACGGCGCCCTGCTCCTGAAGCTGGAGTTGCTGGTTCCGGGCAAGGGCGGCGCCGGCGGCTTCGGTGGCGCGGGCGCAAGCCTGACGGCCGGCGGCCCGATCCCGACCGCCGCCAGCCTGGCCATCGCCCCGGTGTTCGCCAAGGGCGCCCCCCTGGTCAACGGCGCCGGACCCAACGGCGGCGGCAACCCGCTCTTCGCCACCGCCGTGCCCGAACCGGGAACCTGGGCGCTGATGATCGGCGGCTTCGCCCTCGCCGGCGCCCGCCTGCGCCGCCGCGCCCGCCTCAAATCCGCCTGACCACCGCCAGAACGCGCCCCGTCAGAACTCGCCCAGGACGCGAATTGGGTTCCCTCCGAAAGGGTGGGGGCTTGCGATTCCACCTTAAGACGAGTCAGATGCGCTACAGTAAAGCTAATGGGGTGCTCCATGCGCAGGGTTACGACGGCGGTCTCCGCGATCGCTATGGCGACCGCGCTTTCGGTTTGGGTTGCGCCCGCGCAGGGGGCGACCATCCTGCAGGCGGGTCGCAACGAGGGTTGCGGCAAATCCACCTGCTTCAACGACAAGGGCGTCTTCACCCAGACCTGGTCGGCCAACAACGCCGGCGGGCCCATGACGGTCGGCCAGCTCATGCTGGACCGGGGCGTGCTGGGGGACCTGGACGGCAAGACCTTCCGCCTCTCCTTCCAGCTCAACGGCCAGGAGCTGGGCTCCTGGGGCAACTTCACCATGGGCGGCATCGCCGGGGATGAGCTGCTGTTCAACGGCCAGGCCTTCACCTGGAACCCCGAGGACGGCGAACTCACCCTGGTGCTCGAGATCTACAAGCCCAAGACCGGCGTGGGCGGCTTCAGCGCCCTCAGCGCGCCGGGCGGAAGCGCGCCCAACAACATTCAGGATAACGAGCTTCCCAACCTGGGCGGCGGGTCGGGCGTCGATGCGATCGTTCCGGGCCTCGTGCCCGAGCCGGCCACCTGGGCGCTGATGATCGGCGGCTTCGGAATGGCCGGCGCGGCCCTGCGCCGCCGCTCGCGCGTTGTGGCCTAGCTGCAACCGAGCCGAGAAAACATCCCGTTACAGGGGTGTTGCTGGATTGACATGACTCGTTGCTGAAACGGTCATCATCCCCATGAAGCGCCCGGCGCACGCCGGGCGCGGGGAGAAGACGTTCATGCAAAAGCAATTTGCGCAGGCCGCCTCTTGGGCGGTCCTGATCACGCTGGGCGCAGGTGTGGGGACCGCCGCCGCCCAGGCCGGATCCGCCGTCGAGGAGGTGGTGGTCACCGGCTCGCGCATCCGCACCAGCCCGCTCGACCAGGCCCAGCCCGTCGTCCAGATCGACGAGGCGCTGGTGGCCAAGCAGGGCCTCACCTCCACCGTCGACGTGCTGCAGCGCATCCCGTCGGCTGGCGGCGGCCTCAACGCCAAGTTCAACAACTCCGGTAACTTCGGCAATCCGCCGGACGGCGGCGGCGTGGGCGCGGGCTCGGCCGAGATCGACCTGCGCTACCTCTCCAGCCGGCGCGTGCTGGTGCTGGTGGACGGCCTGCGCTGGGTGCCCGGGGCCGCGGCCTCGGGCGTCCCGGGCTCGGTCGACCTCAACACCATCCCCACCGCCATGATCAGCCGGATGGAGGTGCTGCAGGAAGGCGCCTCGCCGATCTACGGCTCCGACGCCATCGCCGGCGTGGTCAACATCATCACCAAGCAGCGGCAGCAGGGCTTCCAGGCCACCGCCCAGATCGGCCAGACCGACCACGACGACGGCTTCGCCCAGGACTACAACGTCACCTGGGGCGCCGCCTCGGACGGGACCGAGATCGTCGTCGGCGGCGGCTACTTCAAGCAGGATCCGATCTTCGCCGCCGACCGCAAGATCAGCCGCTTCCCGCAGCCCTTCGCCACCGCCTGCGACGCCAGCTGCTCGTCGGGCACCCCACTGGGCCGCTTCATCGTCAGCGACCCCAACACCGGCCAGGACCTGAACCTCACCCTGAAGCAGCCGCTCCAGCCCGGCCAGCGCCCGGTCTATGTCCCCGGCGACCCCACCGGCGCGGCCTCCAGCTTCAAGGGCTTCACCACTGCCGACCGGTTCAACTTCCAGCCGTTCAACTACATCTCCACGCCGCTGGAGCGGGTCAGCCTGTTCGGCTCGGTCACCCAGCGGATCACCGAGACCACCCGCCTGCGGGTCCGCGCCAGCTACGTCCAGCGCAAGTCGGCCAACCAGGCTGCGCCGCTGCCCCTGTTCGTCGGCCCCGACGCCGGCAACGGCAACCTGCTGGATACGGTCAGCGTCGACGCCACCAACCCCTTCAACCCCTTCGGCTTCACCCTGCAGCCCGGCACCTACGCCTTCATCGGCCGCCGCCTGGTCGAGGCCGGCCCCCGCCACTACGAACAGGAGGTCGATACCTGGAACGTCACCGCCGTCCTCTCCGGTGAGTTCGGCGTCGGCGACCGCACCTGGGCCTGGGACGTCAACGCCCTCTATTCGCGCAACCACGCCGAACAGACCTTCACCGGCAATGTGAACGCCCAGCGCGTGCAGCAGGCCCTCGGCCCGGCGGCGCTCTGCACCGGCGCCTGCACGCCGCTGAACATCTTCGGCGGCGCCGGTACGATCACCCCGGCCATGCTGCAGTTCATCGGCTTCACCCAGCAGGACACCAGCCAACAGGAGCTGACCGACTTCTCCGCCAACCTGACCGGCGACCTGTTCGACCTGCCGGCCGGGCCGCTGTCGTTCGCCGTGGGCCTGGAGCGCCGCCGGACCGAGGGATACTTCCAGCCCGACGCCATCGTCGCCGCCGGCCTGTCGTCCGACATCCCGGCCCAGCCCGCCCGCGGCAAGATCACGGTCAAGGAGGCCTACGGCGAGCTGCGTGTGCCGATCCTGGCCGACGTGCCGATGTTCCACCGGCTGGAAGCCTCGCTGGCGGCCCGCTTCTTCGACTATTCCACCTCGGGCTCGGACGAGACCTTCAAGGCCGGCCTCTCCTGGCGGCCGACCGAGGAGCTCCTGTTCCGCGGCTCGTGGGGCGAGGGCTTCCGGGCGCCGTCCATCGGCGAGCTGTTCGGCACCGCTTCGCGCTTCGACCAGGAGATCAATGACCCCTGCTCGGGCTTCAGCGGCGCCACCCCGGCCAACGTCCGCGCCAACTGCGTCCTGCAGGGCGTGCCGGCCAACGGCAGCTACACCCAGCTCAACTCCCAGATCTCGGTCATCACCAGCGGCAACCGCAACCTGAAGCCCGAGACCAGCGAGAGCTGGAACTTCAGCGGCGTGTGGGAGCCCAGGTTCTTCCGCGACACCGGCGTCTCGCGCGCCGTCTCGCTGGAGGTCGCCTACTCCAACATCGAGCTCGACAACGCCATCCAGGCCCAGAACGGCCAGAGCCTGGTCGACCGCTGCGCCCAGACCAACGACGCCCTGGCCTGCGCCACCATCACGCGCACCGCCTCGGGCCAGATCGCCGGCATCGCCAACCCGCTGATCAACATCGGGGGCATCAAGACCCGGTCGCTGGACGTCAACCTGATCTGGACCTCGCCGGAATGGGACATCGGCCAGTTCGGGGCCCGCTGGTACACCACCCGGCTGCTGGAGTTCACCGAGTACGTCCCCGCGTCCGGCGGCCTGCTTGCCATCGAGCGTGAGGGCACCGAGCGCGGCAGCCCCGACCAGGCCTATCCCAAGACCAAGTCCACCCTGATGCTCGACTGGGACAAGGCCGACGTCGGCGCCACCCTGACGGGCCGCTACATCTCCAAGGTCCAGGAGGCGGGCGACGCCAACAAGCTGGAAGCCCGGCTTTACGTGGACGCCCAGTTCCGCTGGCGCCCGACCTTCCTCACCGAGGACATGAGCGTGGCCATCGGCGTCAACAACCTGTTCGACAAGGACCCGCCGGGCTGCGTCACCTGCGGCCTAAACAACTACGACCCGAACGCCTACGACGCCCCGGGCCGCTTCATGTACCTGCGGCTCAGCTACCGCCACTAAGGCCGAGGTTGACTTGGGCGGGGTGTCGTCTCAGACACCCCGCCCATGATCCCCCGCTACGCCCGCAAGGAAGCCGCCGCGATCTGGGCCCCCCAGACCCGCTTCAAGATCATGTTCGAGATCGAGGCCCACGCCGCCGACGCCATGGCGGACCTGGGCGTGATTCCCAAGGAGGCCGCGCGGGTCATCTGGGAAAAGGGCCGCGACGCCATCTGGGACGCCGACCGCATCGACGATATCGAGCGCGAGGTGAAGCACGACGTCATCGCCTTCCTGACCCACGTCACCGAAATCGTCGGCCCCGAGGCCCGCTTCCTGCACCAGGGGATGACGTCCTCCGACGTCAACGACACCACCCTCGCCGTCCAGCTCGTCCAGGCCACCGACCTCCTCATCGAGGACGTCGACATGGTGCTGGCCGCCCTCAAGAAGCGGGCCTTCGAGCACAAGCTGACCCCCACCGTCGGCCGCAGCCACGGAATCCACGCCGAGCCCACCACCTTCGGCCTCAAGCTCGCCGGCCACTACGCCGAGTTCCAGCGCGCCAAGGAGCGCCTGGCGATGGCCAAGTTCGAGATCGCCACCTGCGCCATCTCCGGCGCCGTCGGCACCTTCGCCAACGTGGCCCCGGAGGTCGAAGCCTACGTGGCCGACAAGATGGGCCTAGCCGTCGAGCCGGTCTCGACGCAGGTCATCCCCCGCGACCGCCACGCCGCCTACTTCGCCGCCCTGGCCGTGGTCGCCAGCTCCATCGAGCGCCTCGCCGTCGAGATCCGGCACCTCCAGCGCACCGAGGTCCTCGAAGCCGAGGAGCCGTTCGACGTGGGCCAGAAGGGCTCGTCGGCCATGCCGCACAAGCGCAACCCGATCCTGACCGAGAACCTCACCGGCCTCGCCCGGCTGGTCCGCTCGGCCGTCGTGCCGGCCATGGAGAACGTGGCCCTCTGGCACGAGCGCGACATCAGCCACTCCTCGGTCGAGCGCGGCATCTGCCCGGACGCCACCGTTCACCTCGACTTCGCCCTGCGCCGCCTGGCCAGCGTGGTCGAGCGGCTGGTGATCTACCCCGAGAACATGGCCCGGAACCTCGACCGCCTGGGCGGCCTCGTCCACTCCCAACGTGTGCTCCTGGGCCTGACCCAGAAAGGCCTGTCGCGCGAGGCCAGCTATGCAGCCGTCCAGCGCAACGCCATGAAGGTCTGGCGCGGCGAAGGAAACTTCCTGGACTTCCTGAAGGCCGACCCGGAGATCACCCTCTCCGACGCCGAACTCGAACAGCTCTTCGACCTCGGCTACCACTTCAAGAACGTCGACCGCGTCTTCGCCCGCGTCTTCGGCGAACAGGCCTGATCCCGCGCCGCCGGCGCTGTCGTATTGACCGCCAAGACGGTTATCGTCTCCCTGCGACGTGGGGAGCCGCCGCCATGGCCGACATCGAAGACGTTCGCCGCCTCGCCCTCGCCCTGCCTGGCGCGCACGAGGTCTCCTACAAGGGCGACCCCTGGTTCAACGTAGGCAAGAAGACCTTCGCCCTGGCCCTCGGCAGTCGCGTGGTGCTCAAGCTCGACAAGCCCCACCAGGAACTCCTCTTCGAGATCCGCCCCGACACCTTCCAGCCCTGCAAGGTCGCCACCGTCCACTGGGCCTACGTGGAGATCGCCCAGCTCGACGAGGCGGAGCTGGCGGCCCTGGTCCGCGAGGCCTGGGCCCAGATCGTGCCGAAGAAGGTCAGCCGGCCTCTGATCGAAGACGCAGGCTGAACCTCACCCGCCTCCGCCCTTGACGCCCCCCAGGGAAAGCCCGTCACCTCTCGCGCAACGGGAGGACGTCACACATGGACATGCAAGGGATCCTGGCGCGCCAGAAGGCCGCCCACCTGCGCGACGGCGCGCCGACGGCGGAGCAGCGGATCGAGCGGATCGACCGCTGCATCGGCCTCCTGATCGACCACCGCGCCCAGATCGAGGAGGCGCTCAACGTCGACTTCGGCTCCCGTTCGCGCGAGGCCACCGCCTTCACCGACGTGGCCGGCTCCATCGGGCCGCTCAAGCATGCCAAGGCGCACCTGGCCAAGTGGATGCGGCCGGAGAAGCGGAAGACCACGCCGGCGATCCTCGGCCTCTTCGGCGCCAAGGCCGAGATCCGCTTCCAGCCCAAGGGCGTGGTGGGGGTGATCAGCCCTTGGAACTTCCCGGTGAACCTGACCTTCGCGCCCCTGGCCGGCATCTTGGCGGCGGGCAACCGGGCGATGATCAAGCCCTCGGAATACACCCCGGCCACCTCGGAGCTGATGAAGACCATGTTCGGCAAGGTGTTCTCCGAGGAGGAGATCGCCGTGGTCACCGGCGGGCCGGAGATCGGCGAGGCCTTCGCCCACCTGCCCTTCGACCACCTGATCTTCACCGGCGCCACCTCCATCGCCCGCCACGTGATGCGGGCCGCGGCGGACAACCTCGTCCCGCTGACCCTGGAGCTGGGCGGCAAGAGCCCGGTGATCCTGGGCAAGTCCGCCGACCTCGGCGTGGCCGCGGCGCGGATCATGAACGGCAAGACGCTGAACGCCGGCCAGATCTGCCTGGCGCCCGACTACGTCCTGGCCCCGCACGACCGGGTCGAGGGCTTCGTCGAGGCGGCCCGCGCTTCGGTCTCCAAGATGTTCCCCACCATCAAGGACAACCCGGACTACACCTCCATCGTCGCCCAGCGGCACTACGAGCGGATCACCGGCTACATCGACGACGCCCGCGCCAAGGGCGCCCGGATCGTCGAGCTGAAGCCCGAGGGCGAGGACCTGACCCAGCAGGAGCATCGCAAGATCGCCCCCACCCTGATCCTGGAGCCCACCGACGACATGAAGGTGATGCAGGAGGAGATCTTCGGCCCCGTCCTGCCGGTGAAGAGCTACCGCAGCGTCGACGAGGCGATCGCCTTCGTGAACGGCCGCGACCGGCCGCTGGGCCTCTACTACTTCGGCGACGACGAGGCCGAGCGGGAGAAGGTGCTGACCCGGACCACGCCCGGCGGCGTGACCGTCAACGACGTGATCATGCACGTGGCGCAGGAAGAACTGCCCTTCGGCGGCGTCGGCCCCTCGGGCATGGGCAGCTATCACGGCTTCGACGGCTTCCGCGAGTTCAGCCACCGCAAGGCGATCTACAGCCAGATCAAGAAGGATATCGGCCCGCTCCTGGCCCTCCGCCCGCCCTACGGCCCGGCGATCCGCAAGATGCTGGCGGCGCAGATCCGGCGCTGATCGACCTCAACGGCTGTCATCCCGGCTCCGGCGCAGCCGGAGACCGGGACCCCGATGTGGGGCGCATGCTTCATGAAACGCGGCCGCCAAGCCGCGCTCCGACAAAAAGTTCAACAGATCGGGGTCCCGGTCTTCGCCTTCGGCGAAACCGGGATGACAGCGCAGAGGAGACCTAGTTCCCGCTGCGGACGCCTTCGCGGGCCTGGGCCAGCAGCTCGGCCATCTTCATGCGGACCTCGCCCTCGGACACGGCGACGCCGGCGCCCTTCAGGTCCTCGAAGACCTTGCGCAGCACGTCCTCGTCGCCCGGCAGCTCGAAGTCCGACTTCACCACCGCCTTGGCGTACTCGTCGATATGGGGCGCCTGCAGGCCCATCAGGCCGGCGGCCCACTCGCCCAGCGCGCGGTTGCGACGCGCATGGGCCTTGAACTCTTGCTCCTGGTCGAGGGCGAACTTCCGCTCGAAGCCTTGTTCGCGATCGTCGAAGGTGGTCATCGGGTCCTGGGGGTCAGCGTCTTTGGAGCGGGCGATCCCATATCGTGCGCCGACCGGGGCCGCAATGGAAAGAGGCATCGCTGGCCGAGTTTGCACCGCAGCGTCGCACACGCTATTTTTGCCACGCCTGTAATGGGGCGAGAGGCCGAGTCGGACCCGCGCGCGAGCATGAAACCGCGCGCGTTTTCGTTTCCCGAACCGGTAAGTCCTCGCCATGGAGAAGGCCCCGAGATGACCCGCCGTAAGAAGATCTACGAGGGGAAGGCCAAGATCCTCTATGAGGGCCCCGAACCCGGCACCCTGATCCAGTACTTCAAGGACGACACGACAGCTTTCGACGCGACCAAGAAGGCCGTGCTCGAGGGCAAGGGCGTGATCAACAACCGGATCAGCGAATACATCATGACGAAGCTGAACTCGATCGGGGTTCAGAACCACTTCATCAAGCGGCTGAACCTGCGCGAGCAGCTGATCAAGGAAGTCGAGATCATCCCGCTGGAGGTGGTGTGCCGCAATGTCGCGGCCGGCTCGCTCAGCACCCGCTACGGCCTGCCCGAGGGCCAGGCCCTGCCGCGGTCGATCATCGAGTTCTACCTGAAGGACGACAAGCTCCACGACCCCATGGTTTCGGAGGAGCACATCACCGCCTTCAACTGGGCCTCGACCCAGGAGATCGACGACATGATGGCGCTCACCCTGCGGGTGAACGACTTCCTCACCGGCCTCTTCGCCGGCGTCGGCATCACACTGGTGGACTTCAAGATCGAGTTCGGCCGCGTCTACGAGAACGACTTCGCCCGCATCATCCTGGCCGACGAGATCAGCCCGGACAGCTGCCGGCTCTGGGACTCGATCACCAACGAGAAGATGGACAAGGACCGCTTCCGCCGCGACCTGGGCAACGTCATCGAAAGCTACACCGAGGTTGCGCGGCGGCTCGGGATCATGAAGGAGATGCCCACCGTGATTCAGGGGGGCCTCCACTAGTGCGCGCCAAGGTCCATGTGTTCTTGAAGCCCGGCGTCCTCGACGTGCAGGGCAAGGCTGTCGAGCAGGCCCTGCACGGCCTCGGCTGGAACGAGGTCGAGCACGTCCGCGTGGGCAAGACCATCGAGTTCGACCTCAAGTCTGGCGATGCCGCCGCGGCCGAGGCCGAGGTCAAGGCCATGTGCGAGAAGTTGCTCGCGAACACCGTGATCGAAAGCTACCGGGTGGAGCTGGCGTGAGGGCCCCGCTCCCCCGCCGGGGGAGCAGAACACTCGGAATCCGCGCGGCCCTTCCCGCCCTCCTCGCGCTCGGGGCCTGCGCGAAACCGGCCGAGGCGCCGGCGACCTACCTGGCCCTCGACTGCGCCCAGCCGTTCGAGGCCCAGTCGGCGGCCCTGGTCGCCCAGGCGCAGCTTGTGCCCGCGCCCGAAGATCCCGCCGAGCCCTACCGCTTCTACAGTAGCGCCGACGGCCGGACCTCCTATCTGATCACCAAGACAGGCGCGCCGGGCCACCCTGCGATCATGATGCAGCAGGCCAAGGGCTCGGACGTGGTCACCACCGGCTGCCCTTACGGCGACCGGAAGGGCTACGACCAGCTCCACGCCTACCTCGATGGCCTGAAGCACTGGACGCGCAAGAAATGACCGGCTTCCACCTGGCGCAGATCAATGTGGGGCGGCTGCTGCAGCCGGTGGACCACCCACAGATCGCCGACTTCAAGAACAACCTCGACCGGATCAACGCCCTGGCTGACGGCATGCCCGGCTTCGTCTGGCGCCTGGTCGGCGAGGGCAACAACGCCACGGACCTGCAGCCCCGACCCGACGATCCCCTCTTCGCCGTGAACATGTCGGTGTGGACCGACATGGACGCCCTGGCCGGTTTCGTCTACCGCAGCGCCCATCGCGACATCATGCGCCGCCGACGCGAATGGTTCGAGGCGATGGAGGTCTACCAGACCCTCTGGTGGGTTCCCGTCGGCCACACGCCCTCGGTCGAGGAAGGCCTGGCGACGCTGGAGTTGCTGGAGCGCCTGGGACCCACGCCCGCGGCGTTCACGTTCAAGACCCCCTACCCGGCTCCGGATGGCCGCCCCGCCCTACCCGTGCTGGACGAATGCGCATAAGGACCCCGAGATGAAAGCCGCCGTCATCGTCTTCCCCGGCTCGAACTGCGACCGCGACTGCAAAGTGGCGATCGAGCGCTCAACGGGCGCGAAGGTGGAGATGGTCTGGCACGGCGACACCGCCCTGCCCGACGGCTTGGACCTGATCGTGCTGCCCGGCGGCTTCTCCTATGGCGACTACCTGCGCTGCGGGGCCATGGCCTCGCTCTCCCCGGCGATGACCGAGGTGAAGGCCGCCGCCGAGCGGGGCGTCGCGGTGGTGGGCATCTGCAACGGCTTCCAGGTGCTGTGCGAGGCCCAGATGCTGCCCGGCGCCCTGCTGCGCAACGAGAAGCTCAAGTACGTCTGCAAGGCGGTCGAGCTCGAGGTCACCAACAGCCAGACCCGCTTCACCGCCGGCTACGCTGGCCGCCGCGAGGTGGCCATGACCGTGGGCAACGGCGAGGGGAACTTCTTCGCCGACGAGGCCACCCTCGACCGGCTGGAGGGCGAGGGCCAGGTGGTCTTCCGCTATCGCGACAATCCCAACGGCTCGTCGCGCGACATCGCCGGGATCGTCAACGCCCGTGGCAACGTCCTCGGCCTGATGCCCCACCCGGACCGCGCCTTCGAGGCGGAGCTGGGGTCGGCCGACGGCGCCATCCTCTTCCAGAGCGCCCTGGCCAGCGCCTAGGGCCTCCCGTCGCGGCGGAATTGCGGCCCAAGGGGAAGCGGCCCTAAGGTCACGCCACGACTCCCGAGGACCCGCATGACCTTCAAACTTCTGCTTCGAAGCGCCGCTGCCTGCGCCGCGCTCGCCCTGTCGTTTGCCCCGGCCGCGGCCCAGGCGCCCACGCCGACCATGGCGCCGGACATCGCCAAGGACTTCCAGTGGCCGACTGCGGCCTACGACTACGTCAAGCGGGTCGAGATGGTCCCCATGCGCGACGGGACCAAGCTCTACACGGTGATGATCATCCCCAAGGGCGCCAAGGATGCGCCTATCCTGCTGACCCGCACGCCCTACAACGCCAAGCGGGCCGCCCAGCGGGCGCTCTCGCCCCACGCCGCCGCCACCGGCCAGCAGGTGGACGAGCCCTTCCTCGCCGACGGGTACATCCGCGTGTACCAGGACGTCCGCGGCAAGTACGGCTCAGAGGGCGACTACGTCCTGAACCGGCCCCTCCGCGGCCCGCTGAACAGCACCGACGTCGACCATTCGACCGACGCCTACGACACCATCGACTGGCTGGTGAAGAACCTGAAGGAAAGCAACGGGCGCGTCGGGATCACCGGCTCGTCCTACCCCGGCTTCACCTCGGCCATGGCCCTGATCAACCCCCACCCGGCGCTGAAGGCGGCCGTGCCGCAGAGCCCCATGGTCGACGGCTGGATGGGCGACGACTGGTTCCAGAACGGCGCATTCCGGATGATCAACTTCGACTGGTTCACCAGCCAGATGACGGTGAAGGGCGAAGGCGACGACATCCCCCGTCAGGGCTTCGACGACTACGACAACTTCCTGCGCGCCGGCTCGGCGGGCGACTACGCCAAGGCCGCGGGGCTCGACCAGATCCCCGCCTGGCGCAAGATCAGCGAGCATCCCAGCTACGACGCCTGGTGGCAGGGCCAGGCCCTGGACAAGATCCTGGCGAAACAGCCGCTGAAGGTGCCCACCCTCTGGGTCGGCGCCCTTTGGGACCAGGAAGACATCTACGGCGCCATCAAGGCCTACCAGGCGACCGAGCCCAAGGATGCGGCCAACGACATGAACTTCCTGGCGCTGGGCCCCTGGCGGCACTCCGGCGTCAACTACGAGCAGCGCCAGCTTGGCCCGAACCTGAAGCTGCCCGGCGACACCGCCACCGAGTTCCGCACCAAGGTGATGAAGCCGTTCCTGGACCAGCACCTGAAGTCGAACCCGCCGAAGGCGGACATCCCGCCCGTCTTCATCTTCGATTCCGGCGCCATGGAGTGGAACCGCCTGCAGAAATATCCGCAGGCCTGCGAGAGCGGCTGCGCCGCGGCGATGAAGCCGATCTACCTGACGCCCGGCCTCGGCCTTTCCTTCGACAAGGCGACCAAGGGTGAGGCCTACGAAGAGTACGTTTCCGACCCCGCCAAACCCGTCCCCTACGTGCGCAGGCCGGTGCGCTGGGACGATCCCGACCAGTGGCGCTTCTGGCTGACTTCGGACCAGCGCCACGTGGACGGCCGCCCCGACGTCCTGACCTTCGTCACCGAGCCCCTGAAAGCGCCTCTCAAGATCTCGGGCGAGCCGGTGGTGAACCTCTTCGCCTCCACGTCCGGCACGGACTCCGACTGGGTGGTGAAGCTCATCGACGTCTATCCAGACACGGTCCCCTCGGACCCCCAGATGGGCGGCTACGAGCTGGGTGTCGCGATGGAGATCTTCCGCGGCCGCTACCGCGAGAGCTTCGAGAAACCCACGCCCATCCCGGCCGGCAAGGTGCAGAAGTACCGCTACGAACTGCCGCCCACAAACCACGTCTTCAAGCCTGGGCACCGGATCATGGTGCAGGTCCAGTCCAGCTGGTTCCCGCTCTACGACCGCAACCCGCAGACCTTCGTGCCCAACGTCTTCTTCGCCAAGCCGTCGGACTACAGGAAGGCCACCCAGCGCATCTACCTGACCGGCGACAGCGCCTCGTCGATCGAGCTGCCCGTGGTCCCGGTACAGTAGAGGTTGGTGCCAGCTTCGGGCGCTCGGACTTGCTGTGCGGGCGCCCGGAACAATTTGAAACCCTCGTTAGTTGAACATGGTTATGGAGGGTTGCGACCTAATGCAACCTTTAATAGATTCCGCCACTACTTGCTACCGCCAGTTTACTTTTGGTAACGCCTGAGCTTAGCTGTCCGTGCGGGTCCGCCCGCCGGGGGGTGCAGTGTTCCAATCCCATCAAGGAGCTGCACTATGAAGCTGGGGAAGGCCTTGCCTTTGGCGTGTCTCGCCGGGGCCATGACAGTATCGATCGCCGCACCGGCCCAGGCCGACGGCAATCTGTTCTTTCTGATCGACGGCGATACGTTCACGCAGCCGTTCTCGATCACCAACAACTCGACGGCCGGGGAATCGGTCCTCGGCTTCGGGTTCAATCTCGCGGGCACCGGCGTGGTGTTCGACCCGGTGGACGGCGGTCCGCCTGGCAATGGGACCTTGGGCACGCCATTCACCCCGCAGGGTGGGACGGACGTGACCACGGGTCTGGTCAACCCCGTCAGCGTCATCGACGGATCGACCTTCTTCTCGATGAACTTCACCAACTTCGGCGTTGGCGAAACCTTCAGCTGGCTGTTGGACGTCGACCAGGCGGATCCGTTCGCAACGCCCACCGTCCTCGGCAGCGATCTGATCGGCGCTCTGGTCTACGTCGACTTCTCGAATGGCCTGCGGGGCTCGGGGCTGATCCAGGCGGTCGCCGGCAACGACGACGCGGGTCAGCTGGTCATCACGACCTTCACGCCGACGCCGGGCATTCCCGAGCCGTCGACCTGGGCGGTGATGATCCTGGGCTTCGGCCTCGCCGGCGCGGCCCTGCGCCGGCGCACGTCGCAGTTCGCATAGCGGCGTGCAGTAACGCTTGGCTAAACCTGACCGTGCATGGTGGCCGTGGGGCAGAACGCTCCACGGCCCTCGGGCCGTCCCGAGATGCAACTGGGTCGCGCGATGCCGTCGAACAGCATCAATACGAACGTGGGCGCGATGGTCGCTATCTCCACGTTCAACGCGATCAATGCGGAAATGGCCGAGGTGCAGATGCGCATCACGACCGGCCGCAAGGTCAACAGCGTCAAGGACAACCCCGCCATCTGGGCCATCGCCCAGAACCAGCGCGCCGAGGTTCGCGGCCTGGACGCCGTCAAGAGCTCGCTTCAGCGCGGCATGTCGGTGGTCGACATAGCGATCACCGCCGCCGAGTCCGTTTCCGAGCTGCTGAACGAGATGAAGGCCCTGGCGGTCTCGGCCGCCGACTATCCCGCCTCCGACCCGGCCCGCACGGCGATCAACGAGAACTACCTGGCGCTGCGCCGCCAGATCGACACCGCCGTCCAGAACGCCAGCTTCGGCGGTCTCAATCTACTGGCCGGCGGCGGCTCGACCGACCGGGTCCGCGCCCTGGCCAACACCAGCGCCACCTCGACCATCGATGTCGACCACCTCGACCTGTCGACCAGCGGCGCACTGCTCTCGGGCCTCCCCGCCGACCTGATGGGAAGCTTCACGCCCACCTCGGTCGCCGACGTCGCGACGGCCACAGCGAACGTCAACAACGCGATCTCCCGCCTGGGGACCGGCTCCAAGCGGCTGGAGAGCCACCTGAAGTTCGTGGAAAAGCAGCAGGACGCCCTGGAGGCCGGGATCGGCAACCTCGTCGACGCCGACCTCGCCAAGGAGAGCGCCCGCTGGCAGGCGCTGCAGGTGCGCCAGCAGTTGGCCATCTACGCCATGCGGATCGCCAACCAGCAGCCCTCCTATCTACTCCAGCTCTTCCGGTAGCTGCCCTTAGGACACGATTGACCCGGGCGCCCGGCGCGTCAGTCTGGCGGCCATGAGCGCCACTGCGACCGATCCCCCCGTCCGCGACGTCGTCGACAAGCACCGTTTCGACGAGGTGCGGCTTCACGCCTGGCTCAAGGCCGAACTGCCGGAGATCGGCGACACCCTGCGCGTGCGACAGTTCCAGGGCGGCGCGTCCAACCCGACCTTCCTGCTGACCAGCGGGACCGGCCGCCACTACGTCCTGCGCAAGAAGCCGCCGGGCCAGCTGCTCTCCAGCGCCCACCAGGTCGATCGCGAGTACCGGGTGATGAAGGCGCTGGGTGGCCACATCCCGGTCCCGAAGATGCGCGCGCTATGCGAGGATCCGGAGGTCATCGGCACGGCCTTCTACGTCATGGACTACCTGGAGGGCCGGATTTTCCGCGATGCATCCCTGCCCGGCATGACCCCGGCCGAACGCACCGCCATCTACGACGACCTGAACGCCACCCTCGCCAAGCTGCACCAGGTGGACTTCGACGCGGTGGGCCTGGGCGACTACGGCCGGCCGGGGAACTACTTCGAGCGCCAAGTGGCCCGCTGGACCCGCCAGTACCGCGACGCCGCCACCGAGACGATTCCCGCCATGGACGCCCTGATCGAGGCCCTGCCGGCCCGCATTCCGGCTGACCAGTCGGTGTCGATCGCCCACGGCGACTACCGGCTCGAGAACGTGATGTTCCACCCTACGGAGCCGCGGATCATCGCCGTTCTCGACTGGGAGCTCTCGACCATCGGCCACCCGCTGGCCGACATCGCCTACAACGCCTTCATCTGGCGTTCGCACTCGCCGAGCTGGGGCAGCCTGGACGGCGTCGACCTGGCGGCCAGCGGCATCCCCACCGAGGCCGAGTACGTGGCCGCCTACTGCCGCCGCACCGGCCGGGGCGAGATCCCGGACTGGCCGTTCCTGATGGCCTTCTCGATCTTCCGCCTCGCCTCGATCTCGCAGGGCGTCTACGCCCGCACCCTGGCCGGCGTCCTGGCCAGCGAGCGCGAGGCCGTCAACGGCTGCCCGCCGCTCGCCGAGCAGGCGCTGGCGATCCTCGAAGGCCGCGAATAGGAGCGCCCCATGCACCTGCAACTGGACGGCAAGGTCATCTTCGTCGCGGGCGCCAGCCGCGGCATCGGGCTTGGCATCGTCGAGGCCTGCTTGGCGGAGGGCGCCAAGCTGGCGATCACCGCCCGCGGCGCCGAGGCGCTAGAGGAAACCCGCGCCCGCCTGGCCGAAGCCTATGGCGCCGACCGGCTGCTCGCGATCTCGGGCGACATGCGCGACACCAAGGTGATCGAGGACGCCGTGGCCCGCACCGAGGAGGAACTCGGCCCGATCTTCGGCGCCGTCGCCAACGTCGGCCTGCACCCCTGCCCGCCCGGCTTTGAGGTGGACGACGAGACCTGGGACGCGGGTTTCAGCCAGAACCTGGATTCGGCCTGGAGGCTCGCCCGCGCGGCCCTCCGCCGGATGACGCCCCGCGGCGACGGATCGGTGCTGCTGATCAGCTCCATCGCCGGCCTGGGCGCGCTGGGCACGCCGCTGACCTACGGCACGGCCAAGGCGGGGATGAACCACCTGACCAAGGAACTGGCGCGGATCGCCGGCCCGAACAACGTGCGCGTCAACGCCATCGCGCCCGGCAACATCATCTTCCCCGGCGGGTCGTGGGAGGCCAACGCCACGGGCCCCCGCGCCGAGGCCTGGACCCGCTGGATCAAGCGCGAGGTCCCCCTCAACCGCTTCGGCCGCCCGGAGGAGATCGGCGCCGTCGCGGCCTTTCTCATGAGCCCGCTGGCAAGCTTCGTCACCGGCGCCGTCGTGCCCGTCGATGGAGGCCAGACCCGCTGACCGGCGCAGGCCCAGCTTGACAACGACATAATTGCGAGTGATTTGCAGGAGCATTCGCAATAGGGGGTTGCCTTGACGAGTAAGCTTCGCGCGGCGCTGTTCGCCGCCACGTCCATTTCGCTACTGGGCGGAAGCGTCGCTTCCGCCGCGGACGATGCGGCCGCGCCGGCTGTGGACGAGGTCGTGGTGACGGGCCGCGCGCAGAAGCTGTACCGGGTCGAGGAGGTCACCGTCGGGCGCCTGCCGACCGAGCCGCTGGAGTCGAGCCAGACGGTCCAGGTCATCAACGCCGAGCTGATCCACGACCAGGGCGCGCGCGACGCCCAGGATCTCTACCGCAACATCTCGGGGGTCAGCGTCTTCTCCTACGCCGGCGTCACCGCGCGGGGTTTCCGGCAGGAGGAGATCTTCTTCGACGGCCTGCGCGGCGACCCCTACGCCGGCTTCTCGGTGCCGCAGCTCTTCAACGTCGAGCGCCTGGAGTTCCTCAAAGGGCCTGCCGGCATGCTCTATGGGCCGGGCGCGCCGGGCGGCCTCTTCAACTACATCACCAAGAAGCCCAGCGACCAGTTCTCGGCGCGGGTGGCCGGCGTCTACGGGACCGAGGGCCGCAAGGGCGCCTCGGCCGAGGTCAACGGCGCCTTGCCGGTCAGCGGGCTGAGCGCGCGCGCCGGCGTATTCTACGAGGACCAGAACGGCCCCCGCCGCGGCGCCGGCAACGAGGTGCTGATCCTGGATGGCGGCCTGCGCTACGCGTTCGAACTGGGCGACGTGACGCTGCAGGCCACCCGCTACGAACAGGACCTGCCCGCCAACCGCCTGCGCGGCGTGCCGGTGGACGCCACCGGCCGGTTCCTCGCCGACCGCCGCTGGAATCACAACGAGCCGACCGACTTCCTGAACCTGGAGGCCGACGTTCTGCAGGCGCTGGTGAACCTCCAGCCGACCGAGAGCCTGACCCTCAGCGCCGGGATCCGCTTCAGCAACAGCCTGGAGACCCAGCAGTACCACGAGCCCCAGGGCCTGTTCGATTCCAACGGCGACGGCGTGGTCGATTCCACCCGCCGCCAGTTCCGCGACCAGATCCGCAAGCAGGACTACTGGTCGCTGGGCTTCAACGGCGTCTGGTCGGGCGAGGTGGGCGCCGCGGAGAGCCGCGTCCTGTTCGGCGGCGACTGGTTCAAGCAGGACGCCACCCTGGACAACCGCAACGTCACGGGCGGAACCACCGTCCGCGCGGGGTTCCCGCCGCCGCTCAGCCTGCTCAACCCGGTGTACGGCGTGGTCTCGACCTCGACCTACGCCCTGCCCGCCTTCACGCGCACCTTCACCGACCAGAAGCGGATGGGCGGCTACCTGCTGTACGAGGCCACGGTGGGCCAGCTGATCGCCACCGTCGGCGCGCGGTACGACGAGTTCGAGGATGACACCGGCGCTGCGCGCTTCGAGGACGATTCCCTCACTTGGCGCGCCGGGCTGGTCTACCGCCTGCGCCCCGACGTCTCGCTCTATGGCCAGTGGGCCCAGAGCTTCGAGCCGCAGTCGGCGAGCAGCCAGACGCCCCTGGCCGGCGGCCCCTTCGCCCCCACCGAGGGCGAGATGTTCGAAGGCGGCGTGAAGACCGAGTTGCTCGGCGGCCGCATCCAGACCACCGCCGCCGTCTATCACATCGTCCGCACCAACATCCTGCAGGCCGATCCCCGCGGGGACGTGGACGGGGACGGGGTGAACGACCAGGTCGCCTTCGGCGAGATCACGTCCAAGGGCTTCGAATTCGACGTGGCGGCCGACATCACGCCGAACTGGGTGCTGACCGCGTCCTACGCCTACAACGACACGCGCATCACCGAGGACAACGGCCGCACGGTGCTGTCCAATGCTGTGGGGGATCGCTTCGCCAACGCGCCGGAGAACAAGCTCGGCTTCTGGACTCGATACCAGTTCCCGGACCTCGGCCTGGCCGTGGCGCTGGGCGGCGACTACGTGGACGTGCGCACCTCGATCAGCGGCCAGAAGGTGCGGCCCTACACCATCTTCGACGCCTCGGTGATCTATACGCGCGGGCCCTGGCAGGCCCTGCTGCGGATCAACAACCTGCTCGACGAGACCTACGCGGCGTCGGGCTTCATCGACCGGACCGGCCACTTCCCCGGCGCCCCGCGCTCGGTGTTTCTGGAGCTGTCGCGCCAGTGGTAGACGCCGCCGGCCCCCGCATCGGCGCAGCGCCGGCGGTTCGGCGCGGCAAGCCCAAGGCCGCGCGCCTCTGGTGGGCGGTCCACCAGTGGGTGGGACTGAAGCTGGCGATCCTGCTGAGCTTCGTGTTCCTGACGGGGACCATCGCCGTCTTCTCCAACGAGATCGACTGGCTGCTGCGACCGGCGATGCGCGTGGATCCCGCCACCGTGGCGGGGCCCGTCGACTGGGCCGCGGTGGCCCGGAACGTGGCCCGCCACGCGCCGGACGCGAAGATCGCCAACCTGGACGCGCCGCCCGACCGCGGCTTCGCGGTCACGGCGACCGTTCTCCTGCCGGAGGGCGGCCGCGCTTTCGTCTACGCCCATCCCACCACCGGCGTGGTGCAGGGCGACGGCCACTGGGTGGGCGCCAAGCGGATTTTCCGCAACATGCATCGCCATCTGATGATGCCGGTGAAGTGGGGCGTGCCCATCGTCTCGTCGCTGGCCGTGCTCCTGCTGGTCAGCCTTGTGACCTCGTTCGTGGTCTACAAGAAGTGGTGGCGCGGCTTCTTCCGGCCGATCCGCTTCACGGACGCGCGCACCGCCTTCGGGGACTTCCACCGCCTGGCGGGCGTCTGGACCCTGTGGTTCGTCGTGCTGATGATCCTGACGGGCGTCTGGTATCTGGCCGAGAGCACGGGCCTCAAAGCCCCGCCCCTCCCCCGCGCAAGGATGGAGGCGGCCCGGCTATCCCCCTCCGAGATCGCCGCCCGGCTCCCCGCCAGTCTCGCCGCCGCCCAGGCCGCCAACCCCGACCTGCGCATCGAGCACGTCGCCTTCCCCACCGCCAAGTCCGGCGCCTTCGTCTTTCAGGGCCAAGACAAGGCCATCCTGGTCCGGCCGCGCGCCAACAGCGTGTGGACGGACGCCGCCACGGGCCAGGCCCGCCTGCTCGCCGACGGCCGCGACCTTTCGGTTCACCAGCGCATCTCCGAAATGGCCGACCCGCTGCACTTCGGGACCTGGGGCGGCCTGACGACCAAGATCGTGTGGTTCCTGTTCGGCGCCCTGCTTACCGGCCTCTCGGTCTCGGGCGTGGCGATCTACAGCCTGCGGCTGCTGCGGGCGGAACGGCGGCCGGGGGGCCTGCGCGCCGTCCTCGCCCGCGCCTGGGTCGGCATGGGCTGGTGGCGCTGGCCGGCGCTGGGCCTGGTCCTCACCGCCTTCGTCCTGCTGCCCCAGGTGTTCCAGATGGGCGGCGACTGACGTCCGCCCCCTCGCGCGCGTCGGAGAGTCCCGCTAGAAGGCGCGCCATGAGCGCCGCGCCTTCGAAGACCATGGCCGAAAAGGCCGCCGAGTACGGCCTGAAGGCCGACGAATATGACCTCATCGTCCGCCGCCTGAACCGCGAGCCGAACGACGTCGAGCTGGGCGTCTTCTCGGTGATGTGGTCCGAGCACTGCTCGTACAAGTCGTCCCGGAAGCATCTGGTGAAGTTCCCCACCAAGGGGCCCAAGGTGATCTGCGGCCCGGGCGAGAACGCGGGCGTGATCGACATCGGCGATGGCCAGGCCTGCATCTTCAAGATGGAGAGCCACAACCACCCCTCCTACATCGAGCCCTACCAGGGCGCGGCGACGGGCGTGGGCGGCATCATGCGCGACGTCTTCACCATGGGCGCGCGGCCGGTGGCGCTGCTCAACGCCCTGCGCTTCGGCGATCCCAGCCATCCGAAGACCAAGCGGCTGGTCTCGGGCGTGGTCAGCGGCATCGGCGGCTACGGCAACTGCGTCGGCGTGCCCACCGTGGCCGGCGAGACCAATTTCCACCGCGGCTACGACGGCAACATCCTGGTCAACGCCATGTGCGTGGGCCTGGCCGACGCGGACAAGATCTTCTACTCGGCCGCCCCCTCGGCGGGCCTCTCGGTCGTCTATTTCGGCTCCAAGACCGGCCGCGACGGCATCCACGGCGCCACCATGGCCAGCCAGGAGTTCGACGACGCCTCGGAGGAGAAGCGGCCCACGGTCCAGGTCGGCGACCCCTTCGCCGAGAAGCTGCTGATCGAGGCCACGCTGGAGCTGATGGCCACCGGCGCCGTCGCGGCGATCCAGGACATGGGCGCGGCTGGCCTCACCTCCTCCTCGGTCGAGATGGCCGGCAAGGGCGGCGTCGGCATCGAGCTCGACCTGGACGCCGTGCCCCAGCGCGAAGAGGGCATGACCGCCTATGAGATGATGCTGTCGGAAAGCCAGGAGCGGATGCTGGCGATCCTGAAGCCGGGCCGGGAGTCCGAGGGTCACGCCATCTTCGAGAAGTGGGGCCTGGACGCCGCCGTCATCGGCAAGACCACCGACACCGGCCACCTGGTGCTGCAGCACAAGGGCCAGACGGTCGCCGACGTGCCGCTGGCGCCGCTCTTCGACGACGCCCCGCTCTACGACCGCCCCTGGGTCGCCCCTGCGCTGCAACCGCGGATCGAACTGGCCGACGCCCCGACGCCGGGCGACCTCAAGGCCGCGGTGTTGAAGCTGATGTCCGCGCCCGACATGGCCTCGAAGCGCTGGCTCTGGGAGCAGTACGACCGCCACGTCATGGCCGACACGCTGGAGGATTCCGCCACCGGCGCCGACGCCGGGATCGTGCGCGTGCACGGCACGAGGAAGGCCCTGGCCGTCACCTCCGACGTCACGCCGCGCTATGTCCAGAACGACCCCTACGAGGGCGGCAAGCAGGCCGTCGCCGAGGCCTGGCGCAACCTCACCGCCGTGGGCGCGACGCCCATCGCGATCACCGACAACCTTAACTTCGGCAATCCCGAGCGGCCTGAGATCATGGGCCAGATCGTCCGCGCCATCGAGGGCATGGCCGAGGCCTGCGCGGCCCTGGACTTCCCGGTCGTGAGCGGGAACGTCAGCCTCTACAACGAGACCAATGGCGCAGCGATCCCCCCGACCCCCACCGTGGGCGGCGTGGGCCTGATCGCCGACTACGCCCGCCGCGCGGACTTCGGCTCGATGAAGCCGGGCGACGTCCTGGTGCTGATCGGCGCCACCAAGGGCGAGCTCGGCGCCTCCATGTACCTGCGCGAGATTGCCGGCCGCGAAGATGGCGCGCCGCCGCCGGTGGACCTGGCCCTGGAGCGCAAGACCGGCGACGTGGTCCGCGGCCTGATCCAGTCGGGCCAGCTCCACACCGTCCACGACCTGTCGGACGGCGGCCTGGCCGCCGCGCTCTGCGAGACGTGCCTGGCCTCGAATGTCGGCTGCGACCTGCGGCTGGAAGGCGTGCCCTGGGTCACCCTCTTCGCCGAGGACCAGGCCCGCTATCTTGTGGCCCTCAACGATCCGACGCCGGTGCTCACCGCCTGCCGGGCGGCCGGCGTTCCGGCCGCCATCCTGGGCGAGGCCGGCGGCGAGGCGATCCGCATCGAGGCCGCGCTCGACCTTCCGCTTGCCGAACTGCGCAAGGCCCACGAGGGTTGGATGCCGGCCTTCATGGGCGACTGAGGCGGCGTTTCGAGATCGGGCGGTCGCGGCGAGTTCCAAGGGGCTGACATGAACCGAGACGCCGTCCGCGACCGCTTGGGCCCCCTCGCCGCGCGGCCCCATGTGGCCTTCGCCCTGGCGCACCTGGGCGAGCCGGGCTCCGCGGACCTGATCCCGACGCCGGCCGCCGTCCTCGACCTCGACGCCTTCGACCGCAACGTCGCCAAGATGGCGCAGCGGGCGGCGCAGGCCGGCCTGGCGCTGCGCCCTCACGCCAAGTCGCACAAGACCGCCGCGCTCGCGCATCGCCAGATCGCGGCGGGCGCCGTGGGCGTCTGCTGCGCCAAGCTGGCCGAGGCGGAGGCCTTGGCCGCCGCGGGCGTGGGCCAGATCCTGGTCACCTCGCCCATCGCCGGGACCGCGAACGCCGCCCGCGCCGCGCGCCTGGCGGCCGAGCTGGCGGACTTCCGGATCGTGGTGGACCACCCCGACGCCGCCGCCGAACTGGGCGCCGCGGCGCAAGGGACCATCCAGGTGGTGATCGACGTCGACGTCGGCATGGGCCGGACCGGCTGCCACGACGCCGACCAGGCCGCCGCGGTGGCGCGAGCGGTCCTCGCCCAGCCGAACCTGAAGTTGCTCGGCGTCCAGGGCTATGGCGGAGGCTGGCAGCACATCCAGGGCGCCAACGCCCGCGCCGCGGCCGCCGCCGAGGGCATGAAGGCGCTGCAGGCCGCCATCGCCGCCATCCGCGCGGCCGGCGGACCCGTGGACGTCGTCACGGGTGGCGGCACGGGCACCTTCGCCGCCGACGCCGCCCAGGGCGTGCTGAGCGAAGTCCAGCCCGGCTCCTACGCCTTCATGGACAAGGAGTACCGCGACGCGCTGAAGGACGATCCCGACGGCGCCTTCGAACAGGCCGCGACCATCGTCGCCACGGTGATCAGCGCCAACCATCCCAAGTGGGTGACGCTGGACGCGGGCCTGAAGGCCTTCTCCACCGAAGGCCCCATGCCCCAGCCGCTGACGCCCAAGTTCGCGGCCTGCGCCTATCGCTTCTTCGGCGACGAGCACGGCATGATCGGCCGCCCCGCCGGCGAGCCCGTCGCGCGCGGCGAGCGCGTGGCCCTGGCGCCGGGCCACATCGACCCCACCCTCGACCGGTACGACCTGATGCACCTGGTCCAGGGCGACGTGCTGGTCGACATCGTCCGCATCGGAGCCCGCGGCGCGTCGCAATGAGCCTGTCCGTGAACCGCTACTGGACGCTCGCCGACAAGCCCGTCCCCGCCTGGCCCGCCGCCGAGACCTTCGAACTGCGCGAAGGGCCCATCCCTGCGCCGGGTCCTGGCCAGGCCCTGACGCGGACCATCTACGTCAGCCTCGATCCCTACCAGTGGGGTTACAAGCGTCGTGGCGTCGAGCCCAAGGGCGCCCCCTGCCACGCCCGGACCGTCAGCCAGGTGGTGGAAAGCCATATCGATGGCCTCGAGGCGGGCGACTTCGTGTTCAACACCAACGGCTGGGCCGCCTATGGCCTCATGGGCGACGGGATCGCGCGACCGGCCTACATGGTCCCGCGCAAGCTCGATCCCGCGCGCGGTAAGCTCTCCCACGCCGTTGGCGTCCTGGGCATGCTGGGGCTGACGGCCTATGCGGGCATGATCCTGCAGTGCGATCCGCAGCCGGGGGACACCGTGGTGGTCTCGGCGGCGTCCGGCGGCGTAGGCCAGATCGCCGGGCAGCTCGCGCGGCTCAAGGGCGCCCGGGTGGTCGGCATAGCCGGCAAGTCCGAGAAGTGCCGGTTCGTCACCGAGGATCTCGGCTTCGACGCCTGCGTCAGCCACCTCAGCCCCACCTTCGCGGACGATCTGAAGGCTGCCTGCCCCGCCGGGGTCGACGTCTATTTCGAGAACGTGGGCGGGGCGGTGTTCGAGGCGGTCCTGCCGCTGTTCAACCCCGGCGCGCGGATGACCATCTGCGGGCTTATCGCCCACTATGGCGACGCGGCCGACGCCAACGCCGGCGCGGCGGAGAAGGCTGCGGCCGAGGCCCGGGGCGTCCGCGTGCAAAATCTCTTCGTGGGCGACTATGTGGAGAGCCATCACGACGCCTTCCTCGCCGACATGGCGCCTTGGGTCGCCGAGGGTAAGGTCCGCTACCTGGAGGACATTCGCGAGGGTCTGGAAACCGTACCGGCCGCCTTCGCCGAGATGCTGAAGGGCGGCAACTTCGGCAAGATGCTGGTCCGCGTGGGCGACGACCCGACGCTGCGGGCCTAAGGGTCCGAGGCGCCCAACCGCCCCTGCGGCGCCCGCGTCACGAAGCCTTGCCCTAACCATCAAGCCTCTGTCACGGGGCCCCTCTAACGCCCTCCCACCCGCCGGCCCGTGACGTGGCAAGCGGGCTTGGACAGTAGGGGCATCATGTACAGATCCAGGAAGACGCTCGCCGCGAGCGCGGCGACCGGCATCATTGCGTTCGCGCTGCTGAGCGGCGGAGCCCAGGCCCAGGAAGCAGCGGGGGGCGAGGTCGAGGAGCTGGTGGTGACCGGCTTCCGCGGGTCTCTCGCGGCGGCGCGCGAGCTGAAGCGCTCGGCCGAGGTCACCTCCGACGTCATCGTGGCCGAGGACATGGCCAAGTTCCCCGACCTGAACCTGGCCGAGTCGCTGCAGCGCCTGCCCGGCCTGGCGATCACCCGCGAAGGCGGCGAAGGCCGGCGGGTCAGCCTGCGCGGGCTGGGCCCCGACTTCACCCGCGTGCAGCTCAACGGGATGGAGGTGCTCGGCAACGTCGATTCGCCGATGGACAGCCGCGGCCAGACCTCGCGGGACCGGGCCTTCGACTTCAACATCTTCGCCTCCGAACTCTTCACCAAGGTCGAGGTGCGCAAGTCGTTCTCGGCCGAGCAGGACGAAGGCGGCATGGCCGGCACGGTCGGGCTCTATACGGCCAAGCCGTTCGCCTATGACGGCACGCGCGCGGCGCTGTCGTTGCAGGGCGGCACCAACTCGGCCACCAAGGACTTCCAGCCCAGGTTTGCGGGCATGCTGAGCCGCAACTGGGACGACCGTTTCGGGGTGCTGATCTCGGCGGCCTACTCCAGGCGGGAGACCGAGGAGCAGGGCTACAACACCTATTCCCCCAGCCGCGTGACCTCCGGCGGCACCGACATCTCCCGCCTTAGCGCGGCCGACCAGGCGCTGATCAACGCTGGCACGCTGGTCTTCCAGCGGGGCAACCGCCTGTCGGTCTGGAGCTCGGACCAGGAGCGCCTGGGCCTCACCGCCGCGGTGCAGTGGCGGCCGGTCGAGAACCTAACCCTCACCCTCGATGCGCTCCACGGCGAGTTCACCAACGACCGGAACGAGCTGCACCTGGCCACCCGCGCCTCGCAGGCGTCCACCATCCTCGGCGGCTCCGTCCGTCACTCGGGGATCACCACGCCGCCGCCGCGGGTCAACGAGGTCCGCTACGACCGGTTCAGCTAGGTGACCTACGCCGACGTGGACAACACGGTCTTTGCCACCGAGACCCGGCGGCAGAGCACCGAGAACAAGTTCGACCAGCTGGTGCTGACCGGCGAGTGGGAGCTTTCCGACCGCCTCAGCGTGTCCGGCCACATCGGCCGCGAGACGTCGGACTATGACACTCCCGTCTCGGACAAGTTCTACACCGAAGCGTTCGGCGGCCTGATCACCGACTACACAGCCGGCGGGAACAACGCCCACAACACCTACAAGTGGGACACCACCGACCCCAACAACTACCGCGCCCACGAGATCGACTTCTCGGCGACCTACCAGTCCACCAAGCTCGAGAACGCCGAGTTCAACGCGGCGTACGTGATCAGCGAGGCGGCGACGCTGAAGACCGGCGCCTCGTTCAGGGGCTTCCGAAACTCCGGCTTCCAGCAGGCGACGGACGACCTGCTAAAGACGGCCTGGGAAAACGGGACGCTCGATGACCGGGTCAATGACTACTACGAGATCTTTGACGAGCACGACGACCAGTCCTGGCTGATCGTCGACTGGGACAAGGCCCTGGCCAAGTACGGGGTGACCCGCACCCTGGGCGCCCCACGGTCCATCTACGCCGTGGAGGAAGACACCAAGGCCGCCTACGCCCAGCTCGACTGGACCGGCAGCCTGTTCGGCCGGACCGTCCGCGGCAACCTCGGCCTGCGCGCCTATGAGACCGAGCTCACCTCGTCGGGCACGGCCAACGTCGGCCCGATCAGCGTGAAGTCGAAATACTCGGGCGTGTTGCCGGCCTTCAACGCGGTCATGGAGGTCAGCGAGAACTTCCAAGTCCGGCTGGCGGCGGCGCAGAACATCAACCGGCCGTCGCTGACCGCCTACGCTATGAACGGCACGGTCAGCCTGGACTCCGCCACCGGGTTCCTGACCGTCAACGTGGGCAACCCCGACCTCGACCCGTACACCTCGGACGAGTTCGATCTGTCGGCGGAATGGTACTTCGGCGACATCGGCATCGTCTCCGCCGGTCTCTTCCACAAGAAGATCGACGGGTTCGTGGTCAGCCAGCGGGTGACCAACGTGGCGTATTCCAGCACGGGGCTGCCGGACAACCTGGTCGCCGGCGTGTCGGGCTCGAGGGTGGTCAACGAGTTCACCCGGCCGATCAACCTGAACGACGCCACGCTCACGGGCCTCGAGCTCAGCGCCCAGAGCGACTTCTTCTTCCTGCCGGGCGCGCTGAAAGACATGGGGGTCGTCGCCAACGTGACCTTCATCGACTCCAAGACCACCTATCCCAGCGGGGAGACCGGCGAGATCTTCGGGATGAGCGACCTGACCTATAACGTCACGCTCTACTACGAGACGCCGAAGTGGGGCGCGCGCGTCTCGGCCAACTATCGGTCCGAGTACCCGATCGACGGCGGCGGCTTCCGGGCCACCACCTACGTCGACGCCGCGGCCTTCTACCAACTGACAGATCGGATCCGGCTGACGATCGACGGGGTCAACCTCACCGACGAGCGCGAGGAGCAGTTCAACGGCGCCCAGGCCAAGCGCCTGTGGAACACCACGAGCAGCGGCCGCACGGTCTTCGCCGGGGCCAACATCCAGTTCTGAGGAACTGGGAGGAGCCTCCGCGCCGGCGGGGGCTCCGATGCCCTACCCCACCACCGCCCGTTTCAGCAGGTCGAGGGCCGCGGCGGCGAACGCGCGCATGTTGGCCGAGCGGTCGCTCGATCCGGTCTCGATCGTCAGCACCGCCTCCACCGGACCCGACACGGCCACGCAGGTGTGACCCGCCGCATCGCCGTAGGGATTGCCGGTGGGCCCCGCCGCGCCGGTCTCGGAGACGCCCCAGGTCGCGCCATAGCGCTCCACCTGGTTGCGGGCCAGCAGCAGGGCATAGGCCTCGCTGGCCGAGCGCATGCCCTCCAACGCCTCACGGGGAATGTCGGTGAGCAGCACCCTGGCCTTGGGCGTGTAGACCACCGCGCCGCCCAGGTAGTAGGCGCTGGCTCCCGGCACGCTCAGCAGCGCCGCCGAGATCAGCCCGCCGGACGAACTCTCCGCCACCGCGATCTTCTCGCCCCGCGCCTTCAGCGCCTCGCCGATCTCGGCCGCCAGGGCCTCCAGCTCGTCCATCCGTTCCTCGCCCCTTGGCCAAACACCTGTTCGGCGGTCATGATGCCGTCATTCAAGAGAAAGCCATACTGCCGGGAGGAATTTTGGATGGACGCCCAGTCGCAGTGGACCGGCCTCGACGCCGGCCGCCTGGAACGCATCACCGAACATCTGGAACGCAACTACATCGCCCCCGGCAAGATCGCCGGCTGCCAGGTCAGCGTCGCCCGTCATGGGCACCTGGCCTACTTCCGCTCGCTCGGCCTGATGGACGCCGAGCGCGGGAAGCCGACGCGGGACGACACGATCTACCGCATCTATTCCATGACCAAGCCGATCACCTCGGTCGCCCTGATGACGCTCTATGAGCAGGGCTATTTCCAGCTCAACGACCCCGTCTCCCGCTACGTGCCGTCCTGGAAGAACCACCGGGTGTGGATCTCGGGCGAGGGTGAGGCGATGCAGACCGAGCGGCCCGACCGCCCGGTCACCTTCCGCGACGTCCTCTCCCATACCGCCGGCTTCACCTACGGCGGCGGCCTGCCCGGCGTCGGCATCCAGCATCCGATCGACAAGATCTACCGCGAGCTGAAGGTCCGCTCGATCGGAGGCGCGGACACCATGATGCAGTTCATGGACAAGCTCGCCCAGGTGCCGCTGCGCTATCAGCCGGGCACGGCCTGGATGTACTCGCTGGCCACCGACGTCTGCGGCGCCCTCGTCGAGATCATCTCGGGCAAACCCTTCGCCCAGTATCTGGACGAGGTCATCTTCCAACCTCTCGGGATGAAAGACACCGCCTTCCAGGTGGCGCCGGACAAGAAGGACCGCTTTGCCGCCAACTACCAGCGCGGGCCGGACAAGAAGCTCAAGCTGATCGACGATCCCGACACTTCGGGCTTCAACTACGAGCCCGGCTTCAAGTCCGGCGGCGGCGGCCTGACCGGGACCAGCGCCGACTACCTGCGTTTCTGCGAGATGCTGCGGCGAGGCGGCGAGCTGGACGGGCATCGGGTGCTGGGGCCGCGCACCATCGCCCTGATGCACATGAACCACCTGCCCGGCGGCAAGCAGCTGACCGACCTGGCCATCGGCGGTTTTTCCGAGACGGCCTACGACGGTGTCGGGTTCGGCCTGGGCTTTGCCTCCACCCTGGGCGAGGTGGAGTCGGGCGGGCTCGGCGGCGGCGACTACTACTGGGGCGGCGCGGCCTCGACGATCTTCTGGGTCGACCCGAAGGAAGATCTCTGCGTCGTGTTCATGACCCAGCTCATGCCGTCCGGCACCTTCAACTTCCGCGGCCAGCTCAAGAACATCATCTACTCCGCGATCATCGACTGATGCTCCGCACGCTGGCGGCTGCTGACACGCTGGTGTCAGCAGCCGCCAGCTATGCCTGTCCCCAAGAGCGAGGGACATCACATGGCTTACGACGCCCACGACGACGGACGGCGCGACTTCCACTTCCTCTACGGCCGCTGGGCCGTCGAGCACCGGCGCCTCAAGGCGCGCGGGGTCGGCGCGCAGGATTGGGACGTGTTCCACGGCACGACCTTCTGCCAGGGCCTGATGGGCGGCCTCTGCAACGTCGACGAGAACGACTTCCCCGAGCGCGGCTTCCAGGGCCTCTCGTTCCGGACCTTCGACGTCGAGAGCGGCCTCTGGGCCATCTACTGGGTGAACAGCCAGACGGGCACGCTGCAGGACCCGGTGTTCGGCCGCTTCCAGAATGGCATTGGACTGTTCTATGGCGAGGATGTGGACGGCGACCGGCCGGTGAAGGTGGTCTATCGCTGGGAGGAGATCACCTCGGGCTCCGCCCGTTGGAGCCAGGCCTTCTCCTACGACGACGGCCAGACCTGGGAGACCAACTGGATCATGGCCTTCACCCGCACGGCCTGAAGGGACCATGACCGAGCACATCCTCTCGCTGGGCGCCTTGTTCCTGCTGGCGCTGGGCACGTCGGTGATCCCAGGGCCCTCGAACTTCCTCACGATGCGGATCGCCATGCGCCGCGGGCGTGGACCGGCCCTGGCTGCGGCGCTCGGCACGACGCTGGGCTGTGTCATCTGGTGCGTGGCCGCCGCCGTGGGCCTGGCCGCCGTGCTCGCGGCCGCGCCATGGCTCTACAAGATCCTGCGCGTCGTGGGTGGCCTCTACCTTATCTGGTTCGCCATCGCCCTCTGGCGCGCTAAGCCGGAGCCCGAGGCGGCCGAGCCGCCGCCGGGCGCGACGCAGGCCGCCTTCTGGCAGGGCCTGGCGATCTGCCTGACCAACCCCAAGTCCGTCCTGTTCTTCGCCAGCGTCTTCTCCGCCTACGTCGGTCCCGAGACGCCGCAGTGGGTGCACTGGGCCGCCGTGGCCGTGGTCACCGCCACCTGCCTCGTCTGGCAGGCGGGCCTGGCGCTCGCCTTCTCGGCCCTGCGCGCCGCCCAGGCCTATGCCCGGGCCCAGAAGCCGCTCGACAGGGGCGCGGCCGGGCTGATGGGAGCCTTCGGGCTCTCGCTGCTCTGGACCTCGGGCTGACCACAGCCTAAGTCGGCGTCATGCCGATGTCCCAACCCGACCTGGAAGCCGCGCTGCGCGACGGCTTCCCCGACGCCGAGATCGAGATCACGGACCTCGCCGGCGACGGCGACCACTACAAGGCCCGCATCGTCTCGTCCGCCTTCAAGGGCCTGCCGCGCGTGCGCCAGCACCAGCTCGTGTACGCGGCGCTGAAAGGCCGGATGGGCGGCGAACTACACGCCCTGGCGCTGGAGACCTCCGCGCCAGCCTGACGCGCTTGACCCCGCGCCCACGGCTCCCTAGCTCTTGGGCCAAGACTTTGCGCCGAAAGGGCGTCCGATGACCGATACCGCCACCCAGAACCCCGTCCACGACTGGATCGCCAAGTCCGTGGCCGAGCATCCGGTGATCCTGTTCATGAAGGGCGAGCCGGAACAGCCCCGCTGCGGCTTCTCCGCCGTGACCGTCCAGATCCTCGACCACCTGGGCGTGGAATTCGTCGGCGTGGACGTGCTGCAGAGCGAGCCGCTGCGCGAAGGCATCAAGACCTTCTCCGACTGGCCGACGATCCCGCAGCTCTACGTGAAGGGCGAGTTCGTGGGCGGCTGCGACATCGTCAAGGAGATGTTCCAGTCCGGCGAGCTCAAGACGATGCTTGAGGAGCAAGGCCTCCTGACCGCGTGACCAAGTTGCTCGAACCACCGGAGGGCCGGCAGGTCTTCCGCCTGACGTTCGAGCCCACGCCCGACGACATCGACGAGAACGGCCACGTCAACAACGTGGTCTACCTGCGCTGGGCCCAGGACATGGGCGTCGCCCATTGGAAGAGCCGGGCCTCCGCCGAGGCCCAGGCGGAGTGGGCCTGGATCGCGCTGCGCCACGAGATCGACTACCGGCGAGCCCTCCTCCCCGGCGAGACGGCCCAGGGGCGGACCTGGGTCGCCGAGGCGCCCAGCGGGCCACGGTTCGACCGCTTCATCCGCATCGACGGGCCGGACGGGCAGATGTGCGCCCAGGTCCACACGACCTGGGTCCTGATCGAGCAGGCCACCGGCCGCCCCCGCCGCGTGCCCGACTGGATCCCGGAGATGTTCACCTAGGCCTGCGGTGAACAATCCGCCGCGTGGCGGGTTGGCTCTCCATGACCCTCGACCAGCTCGTACGAACCGTCGAAGCCCGCTTCGACTGGGCGCCCGCCTGGGTGTTCAGCCTCATCCTGATCGCCGCCGCCCTACTGGCCGCACAACTACTCTACGGCGGCGTGGTGCGCGTGCTCCGGCGCCGCCTGCGCGCCAAGGACTCGTTCTGGCGGCCGCTGCTGCTCCGGACCCGGGGTCCGGCAAGGCTCGCACTGGGCCTCATCGCCATTGCGTGGGCGATCCATGCGGCGCCGCTGCCCGTCCGCGAGGCCAACCTGGTCCAGCACGGCCTGCTGATCGCCTTCATCCTGCTCTGGGGCTGGGCCGCGATGACCGCGCTGGACATCGCCTCCGACCTCTATCTGCGGCGCTACCGGATCGACGTGGCGGACAACCTCCTGGCCCGCAAACACCAGACCCAGATCCGGATCCTGCGGCGCGCCCTGGCCACGCTGGTGGTCCTCCTCACGGCGTCCTTCGCCCTGATGACGATACCGGGCGTCCGCCAGCTTGGGGTCAGCCTGCTGGCCGCGGGCGGCGCGGCGGGGATCATCGTCGGCCTGGCGCTCCAGCCGGTGCTCTCCAACCTGCTGGCCGGCGTCCAGATCGCGCTCACCCAGCCCATCCGCATCGACGACGCCGTCATCGTCGAGGGCGAATGGGGCAATGTGGAGGAGATCACCTCGACCTATGTGGTGATCCGCATCTGGGATCTGCGGCGGCTGATCGTGCCGCTGAAGTACTTCCTGGAGAAGCCGTTCCAGAACTGGACCCGGGAGTCCGCCGACATGCTGGGCGTCGTGATGCTGTACGTCGATTACCACGTGCCGGTCGAAGCCATCCGCGGCAAGCTGAAGGCGGTCCTGGACGCCTCGCCGCACTGGGACCGCAAGGTCTCGGTGGTGCAGGTCACCGACCTGAAGGAGCGCACGGTGGAAGTCCGCATCCTGGCTAGCGCCGGCAGTGCGGGCGCCGCCTTCGACCTGCGCTGCGAGATCCGCGAGCGGATGATCGAATGGCTTCGCGAAGAGCACCCGGAGGCCCTGCCGGTCGACCGGATCGCGCTGCGGACCGCCGCAGGAGAGGACGGCTCAGCGGCCGGGGCCCGTCCAGGCGAGCAGCGGGTTCAGTAGGAACACCGGCGTCCGCGGCGGCACGCCCAACTCGGCCCAGGTGAAGGCCATGTCCGTCTTGCCCATGGCGAACGACCGGCAGGTGTCGAGGCGCTTACGCCCGAAGGCCAGGGTGACCGCCTCCCCCTTTCGCTCGAGGTAGAAGGCGAAGTCGGCCTTGGCCGTGCAGCCATTGGAGGCGACGCTGATGGTCAGCGCCTCGCGCCCGGCGTCGGCGCGGTACAGCGGCTCCAGCTCGGCAAGCCCCGAGCCGGCCGGCGCCAGGACCGGCGGCGGCGCGGTCGCGCAGCCGCAGAGGGCCAGTGCGGTCAGGATGAAGAGGCGGCGGTTCATGGCCCCACTCCGCCACAGCGGCGGCCAAAGCAAAAGGCCCCGGATCACTCCGGGGCCTTCGCGAAATCGCTTCGAGGTCGGGGCGCCTTACGACGCGTAGAATTCGACCACGAGGTTCGGTTCCATCTTCACCGGGTACGGCACTTCGGCCAGTTCCGGCGCGCGGACGAACGTAGCGGCCATGCCCTTGGCGTCGACCGTGATGTAGTCGGGCGTGTCACGCTCCGACGACTGCAGGGCTTCCAGGACCAGGGCCATGTTGCGCGAGCGCTCGCGGACCGAGACGACGTCGCCCGGCTTCACGCGGTAGGAGGCGATGTTCACGCGCTTGCCGTTCACCAGAACGTGGCCGTGGTTGACGAACTGGCGGGCGGCGAACGGGGTCGGGACGAACTTGGAGCGGTAGACGACCGCATCCAGGCGCGACTCGAGCAGGGCGATCAGGTTCTCCGAGGTGTTGCCCTTGCGGCGCGCAGCTTCCGTGTAGATGCGGACGAACTGCTTCTCGGTGATGTTGCCGTAGTAGCCCTTCAGCTTCTGCTTGGCGCGGAGCTGGAGGCCAAAGTCCGAGACCTTGCTCTTCCGGCGCTGGCCGTGCTGGCCGGGGCCGTAGGCGCGGGTGTTGATCGGAGACTTCGGGCGACCCCAGACGTTTTCGCCCATCCGGCGGTCGAGTTTGTACTTGGCGCTATGGCGCTTGGACATATTCCACTCTTCATTCGATCCGAGCCGGCGACCCTTCGGATGAGGATCGCGATCTCAACGGCGGCTTCGCATCAACCCGTCATAGGTTTCCGGCCACGCGAGGAAACCCCGGCGGCTGGAAGGGGCGGTGTATGGCTTCCGGAGGCCCCCGAGTCAAGAAACCCGCAGGTTTTTGCGCCAGGTCAACGCATGCGCGCGACCGTCGCCGTCTCCTGGCAGGGCCGCTAGAGGCGTCGATCCAGAGGATCGACGTCAGATCAGCGGGCTGACCCTGGCCGGACAGCTCGCCGTGAGGCCGGCCTCCCCTGTCGCCGGGGCGGTCGGCCGATCACGGCCTGCGGCGGCGGTTGTAGCCGCCGCCGCCCGAGAGCGGCGTGCGGAGCAACCCTTCGTGTCGTCGTCGCGACGCCCTGCTGGCCTCGCCTCACACCTGCTGCAGCGCGGGCAAGCGGTAGCGGCCGTCCTGGAAGTCCGGGGTCGGCAGATAGGCGCGGAAGCTCAGGCTGAACGGGCCATCGGACGGCGCCGGCAACCAGTTGGCGCTCATGTCGCCGCCGGGATCGCTGCGCGCGATCCACAGGTCCAGCGAGCCATCCGCATTCTTCCTGAGCCCCGGCGTACGGTCGCCGATCGAGTAGCGCTTGATGGGGTTCTCCACGAGGAAGAACTGCCCGTCCTTCGTCGGCCGGTACATGGTCAGCGACCAGAACGCATTCACCTGCGGCATCTGGCCGGCCGGGAAGTGCAGGCGATAAGGGCCGGTCCCGTCGAAGATCCGGCCCTTGTCGGCGACCGGCTGCATGTACATCGCCTCGGCGGGTGGAAGCGCGGCCAGCCCGATCACCGCCACCGCCGCGCGGAATAGATAGTCCTGGTGGAAATAGCCGAGCGTGTGCCGCGGATAGGTCCAGCCCTGCACGGACGCGCCGGGCCGGATGCCGTCGATTGCCTTCCGGGCCTCGGCCACCCCGGCCTCGATCTCGGCGACGGCCGCCGCGTCGAACCGCCTGGGGTCGAACCCGCCGACAGCCGACAGCCCCAGCGGCGTGGCGCGGCCGAAGAGGACGCCGTCCGTGGCGGGCGGCGGATCCGACTTCAGAAGCTCCGCCAGGGAGGCGAAGTACTCGAGCGCCGGCGAGTGCCGGGTCGCGTAGACCTTGGCCGGGCGCACGCCCGCCGGACCCGACAGCCGCAGCTGGTCCTGGATCTTGTGGACGGCCGGCAGGTCCTGCGGCCCGTCGACCAGCGTCCGAGCCAGAAGCCACCCGTGGGCGGTGTTGAGGCGCACCGTGTTGGGCCCCGCCCCCGCCTGCCCCGGCCCGACGATGGTGTAGCGCCCGCCGGCCCCGCCCGTGGTTCGCGTGCCCAGGACGAAGTCGTTGTCGGTGTACATGTTCATCCCGGCCAGCGAGATGTACCGATCCCCGGTCGGCGGGACGGTCAGCGTCAGTGGGCCCTGAGTCAGGTCCAGCCAGGCGCTGGAGTAGATCGTGTCATTGTTTGGCGACGTGATGGTCAGGCCCTCGGGACCGATCAGCTTCCGGCTGTGGCCGAAGGCGTTGAGCCCCGCCGGCTGACCGCCCTTGTTGCCCAGCATACGGTCGCGGGCCGCGGCCATCTCGATCCAGGGCAGGCCGTAGAGCCATGCCTCGCGCGCGGCCGATTTCAGGTCGCCGGCGGCCGCGAACGCCCGCGCTCCCGGAATCATCCCGACCACGGCCACCGCCGCCAGAAGCTCACGCCTGTTCACCTGCAACGCCTCCCTCAAGTGGCGGGAACCTGATGGGCCGGGCGGCCTCAGGCAACCGCGAGCCGAGGCATACGGTAATAGCCCTGAAGCAACTCCGGCTTCGGCAGGTAGGCGCGCATGAAGAGCGCGAACGGCGCGGCCGGGGCGGGCAGCCAGTTGCTCTCCCGATCCGCGCCGGGGCTTTCGTGGCCGATCCAGATGTCGAGCGAACCGTCCGGGTTGGTCTGCAGCCTGGGCGTGCGATCACCGATCGCATAGCGGTTCAACGGGTTGTCCCAGAAGAAGAACTGCCCGTCGTCGGTCGCCTCGTAGAGGCTGAGGGACCAGAACGAGTTCACCGGCAGGTGCTCGCCGGCCGGGAAGTGCAGCCGCCAGGCCTGCGCTCCGTCGAACAGCTTGCGCGGCAGCGGCCCCTCGGCCTGCAGGTACATCGCCTCGGCCGGCGGCAGGGCGGCGAGGCCCCCCAGGGCCACGGCGCCGCGCAGCAGGTAGTCCTGCTCGAAGTCGCCCAGCCGGGAGCTCGGATAGGACCAGCCCTGCACGAACTCCGTGCCCGACAGGCCCCCGCCGCCCCGCACCGCCTTGCGCCCCTCCGCCACGCCGGCTTCGATCTCGGCGACCTCGGCCGGCGAAAACCGGGCGGGATCGAAGCCGTCCAGCAGGCCCAGCGGCGCCAGGGTGCGCAGCAGTCCTAGGTCCGTGACCGGCGGCGGGTTGGCCGCCATCAGGGCCGCCGCGCTGGCGAAGTACTCGCGCCAGTCGGCGGAGCGCGGCGCGTAGGGCCCCGGCATCTCCGACGCCGGCCCCTGCAGCGAGATCCCGGCCTGCACCTCGCGGGCGGCCTCCACGTCCTCGGGGCTCTCCACCAGGATCCGCGCCAGGGCCCACACGTGGTCGGTGGGCGAGCGGACGACGTTCCAGCCCTCCACCGCCTCGCGCGGCCCAACGAGCCGGAACGTCCCGCCGTCGGGACCGGTGGTCCGCGTGCCCAGGATCGCGAAGTTGTTGGTGTAGGCGTCCATCAGCGCCAGCGAGAGGTAGCGGTCGCCGGCGGGCGGCAAGGTGATGGTCACCGGCCCGGCCGATAGGTCGATCTGGGCCGTGGAATAGAGGGTGTCGGTGTTGGGTGTGGTCACCGCCCGGTGCTTGTGGTTGGCCAGGTGCCGCACGTGGGCGAAGACGCCCATCCGGTGGCCTGCGGCCTGGCCGCGCTGGCGTGTGGTGGCCACCTCGATCAGCGGCAGGGTGTAGATGTAGGCGTCCCTCGCCGCGGTCTTCAGGTCGGTCACTCGCGCTCCAGTCCTCTCCGGGTCCGGGCGGCGACCGCGTCGGCGACCTCCGCCGCCTCGGCCCACCACGCCCGGATCATCTCCGCCGCGCGACCCGGCTTCGCCAGCCTCACCGCCTGGCCGGCCCAGAGAGACAGCATCTCCGGGTCGTCGGCCTTGGCGGCGGCGGCGCGCAACGGCTGGGTCAGCCGGTTCTGGACAGGATAGGCGGGGACGTCGTCCTGCACCCCATGCATCAGACGCATGAACCTGTTCTCGATTCCGCGGGCGTAGCGGCCGGTGAAGGCCCTTGTCAGGCGCGTCGGATCGTCGGTTGGCTGCGCCACGGCCCGGCGCCACGGCGCCGAGGTCGTCGCCTCGTCCGCCAGCAGGAACGCCGTGCCCATCTGGACGGCCGCCGCGCCCAAGGCCAGCCCCGCCGCCACGCCCCGCCCGTCCATGATCCCGCCCGCAGCGATGACCGGCAGATCGACGGCCGCGCGGATGGTCGCCACCAGGGCCAGCGTGCCGACCAGGCTTTCCTCGATGTCGGCGAGGAAGTGGCCGCGATGGCCGCCGGCCTCGAACCCCTGGGCGCAGATCCCGTCCGCCCCGACCTCCGCCCACGCCCGCGCCTCGGCCGCGGTCGTAGCCGTCCCGACGACGTAGGTCCCCGCCGCCTGCAGCCGCCGGACCTGCGCCGGCGTCAGGATCGAGAAGGTGAAGGAGGCCACCGGCGGCGCGGCGGCCACGAGGGCGTCGAACTGGGCCTCGAAGTCCGGCGCGAAGGCGTTGGGCGTCCCCGGCAGCGGCGCGCCGAGTTCGGCGTACCAGGGCGCGAGCCGGGCCAGGGCCGCGTCGATGTCGCCAGGGGCCGGATCGGCCTTCGGCGCCATCAGCAAATTCACCCCGAAGGGTTTGGATGTTCGATCCCGGACCGCCTGCACCATCGGGCCAATGTCGGCGGGCGGCAGGGCGCCGGCCGCCAGGGTCCCCATCCCGCCCGCCTCGCTCACCGCGATGGTCAGGGCATCCAGGGAGGCGCCCACCATCGGCGCCTGGACGATCGGGATCGGCAGGCTGTCGAGGAGGGCGGCGAGGTTCATTCCTGCGTGTCCGTCTTGCGGGCGATCTTCTCCAGCACCTTGCCCCGCCCGCGGCTGAGCGCGGTGATCACGCCCCGGAACGTGCGCACCTCCTGGTCCGTGAACTTCGCCTTGCCCAGGGCCGAGCGCAGGTTCTGGATCATGTTCGGGGTCTTCTCAGGCGGATGGAAGAAGCCCGCGGCCTCAAGCTCCCGCTCCAAGTGCTCGTAGAGGCCCAGCATCGCCTCGCCCGTGGCTGGGCCGGGTCCGGGTCGGAATGCCGGCGGCGCCGCATCGGCCACGGTCATCCGCCATTCGTAGGCGTTGATCGCCACCGCCTGGCCCAGGTTCAGCGAGCGGAACTTGGGATCGATGGGAATGGTGATCACGGCCTGGCAGAGCGCGATGTCGGCGGTCTCCAACCCTGCCCGCTCGCCGCCGAACAGCAGGCCGCACCGCTCGCCCCGCCCGCAGGCCTGCGCAAGCTCGCCGGCCGCGCTGCGCGGGGTGAGAATCGGCAGGGTCAGCTCCCGCGGCCGCGCGGTGGTGGCGAAGACCACGTTCAGATCGGCGATGGCCTCCGCCACGGTGTCGTAGACGCGGGCCGCGTTCAGGGGCCACTCGGCGCCCGACGCCAGGGCCCAGGCCCGTTCCTGGGGCCAGCCGTCGCGGGGGTTCACGAGTCTGAGTTCTGAAAGGCCGAAATTGGCCATGACCCGCGCGACGGCGCCGATGTTCTCGGCCAGCTGTGGCGCGTTCAGGATAATGACAGGCGGGATAGGAGACGCTTCGGCCATGCCGCGTTTAGAAGAGCCCGCTCGCCGGAAGGCAACCCTCGACCGTCGCGCCCTGCTCGCCGCCGCGCCCGCGGGCCTGCTGGCGGCGTGCGAGCCGAAGATGCCGGTGACCGTCGCCACGACGCCGCGGATCGACATCGAAGGCCTGGGACGGGCGGTCTCCGCCATCGCCGGCGCGGCCCGTCCGGCGGCCCTGGGCGTCGGGCTCAGCAACCTCGAGAGCGGCCAGGCCTACACGTTCAACGGCGACCGGCGCTTTCCCATGCAGAGCGTCTTCAAGCTGCCCCTGGCCGCCGCGGTGCTGGCCGAGGCGGACGCGGGCCGGATGATGCTCGCCGAGCCGTTCGTCCTCACCGAGGAGCAGCTTTCCCCCGCCGTTTCGCCCATCGCCGCCGCTTGGCCTGGTCGGCGCGACTACACCGCCCAGGCCCTGTTCGAGGCCATGGTGATCGACAGCGACAATACCGCCGCCGATGTCCTGATGAAGCGGATCGGCGGGCCGGGGGCGGTGACCGCCTGGCTGACCGCGCGGCGGGTGCCCGAGGTGCGGGTCGACCGCTACGAGCGCGAGCTTCAGCCTGCCGTGTACGGGATGCCCTCGTTCCGGCCGGCCTGGCGCGACGGCGCACGCTTCGCAGAGGCGCGGGCGGCGACACCGGCGCCGGAACGCCTGGCCGCCATGCGCCGCTACATGTCCGACCCACGCGATACCGCCACCCCGCGCGGCATGCTGGAGTTTCTGCAGATGCTGGACCGCCAGGAGCTCGTCTCGCCAGCCTCGACGAAACGGCTGATCGAGCTGATGGGCCGCACCCGGCGTGGCGGCGAGCGGATCAGGGCCGGCCTGCCCAGGGATGCGTTCCTCGCGCACCGGCCGGGCACGTCGGGCGTCGATCAGGGAATCAGCACCGCGCACAACGACGTGGGGATCTTCACCCTCGCCGACCGGCGGTCGTACGCCCTGGCGGTTTTCCTCTCAGGATCGACCCTGGATGAGGGCGGTCGCGACCGGATCATCGCCGAAGTGACCCGCGCGGCGGTCAGAGCGGTGGGGTAACCCTTCGGGAGCCTTTGCGTCGGCGGCTGTGGCGGCTATACGGCCCCAAACGAATTACGCCCGGAGCGCCCGCCCCTCATGGCCAAGATCAAAGTCGCCAACCCCGTCGTAGACCTCGACGGGGACGAGATGACCCGCATCATCTGGAAGCTGATCAAGGACAAGCTCGTCTTCCCGTTCCTCGACCTCCAGATCGACTACTACGACCTCGGCATGGAGCACCGCGACGCCACCGACGACAAGGTGACGGTCGAGGCGGCCGAGGCGATCAAGCGCCACGGCGTCGGCATCAAGTGCGCCACCATCACCCCCGACGAAGCCCGGGTGAAGGAATTCAACCTCAAGAAGATGTGGAAGTCGCCGAACGGCACGATCCGCAACATCCTGGGCGGCGTCGTCTTCCGCGAGCCGATCATCTGCAAGAACGTGCCGCGCCTGATCCCCGGCTGGACCCAGCCGATCATCATCGGCCGCCACGCCTTCGGCGACCAGTACCGCGCCACGGACTTCAAGGTGCCCGGCCCCGGTAAGCTGACCATCAAGTTCGAGGGCGCCGACGGCAAGGTCATCGAGCACGAGGTCTTCGACTACCCGAGCTCCGGCGTGGCGATGGCCATGTATAACCTGGACGACTCGATCGCCGACTTCGCGCGGGCCTCGTTCGCTTACGCGCTGCAGCGGAAGTATCCGCTGTACCTGTCGACCAAGAACACGATCCTCAAGGCCTACGACGGCAACTTCAAGGACATCTTCCAGGGGATCTACGAGGCCGAGTTCGCCGACCAGTTCAAGGCCGCGGGCCTGGTCTACGAGCACCGCCTGATCGACGACATGGTCGCCTCGGCCCTGAAGTGGAACGGCGGCTTCATCTGGGCCTGCAAGAACTACGACGGCGACGTGCAGTCCGACCAGGTCGCCCAGGGCTTCGGCTCCCTGGGCCTGATGACCTCGGTGCTGATCACCCCGGACGGCAAGGTCATGGAAGCCGAGGCCGCCCACGGCACGGTCACGCGCCACTTCCGCCAGCATCAGCGCGGCGAAAGCACCTCGACCAACTCCATCGCCTCGATCTTCGCCTGGACCCAGGGCCTCAAGCACCGCGCCAAGCTCGACGGCAACGCCGAGCTGAACCGCTATTGCGAGATCCTCGAGCGCGTCTGCGTCGAGACCGTCGAGAGCGGCTCGATGACCAAGGACCTGGCGCTGCTGGTCGGCGACACCCAGGGCTGGCTGACGACCGAAGGCTTCATCGACAAGGTGGCGGCCAACCTGGAAAAGGCCCTCGCCGCCTGACCGACGCCTGGCGTCACCGGCAGTGATCCGCGCCGCGTACGGGGGACCGTGCGCGGCGCGCTTCGTTTCAGCGGCCTTCTACCCAGAGGTTCAGAGGCTGTTTCTCCTCGCGCCGGACAAGCACCATGTAGCCGAGGATGAAGGTGGCGATCGCCGCCACGGTCGAGCCCAGGAAGCCCGCCGGCGTGGCGAACCACAGGGTGAACCAGAAGATGGCGTTGCCGATCGCCAGCATCGACCAGCGCACCAGGATACTGAAGGCGTGGTAGGTGCGCTCGTGCTCGACCACGTCCTGGGTCTGCTCGCCGAAATGACTACGGTCTTCCATGTCGGATCCTCCGGAAAAACCAAGCGTCGACCTCAAGGGAACGCCTGACTGACGAACAAGTCAACGTTCTTGCTTTGTTCGACCGCTCCGCTAGCATCGGCCCGCATCTGCAGGAGGACTGGATGAGCATCGGATATGTGACCATCGGGGCGCACGACGTCGAGGCGGCGCTGCCCTTCTTCGACTCCACGCTGGGCGCCCTCGGTTGGGCGCGCAGCGAACCGTTTCCGGGGTGGGCGTTCTATGGGCCGAAGGACGGGGAGCCCTGTCTGGGCATCTGCCGGCCGTATGATGGCGAGGCGCCCCGCGCGGGCAACGGTATCATGGTCGCATTCAAGGCCGAGACCCAGGATCAGGTGAAGGCCGCCCACACGGCGGCGCTGTCGGCCGGCGGCTCCGACGAAGGCGGCCCCGGTTTCCGCCCGCCCGAGGCCACCAGCGGCTTCTACGCCGCCTATTTCCGCGACCCCGTGGGCAACAAGTACTGCGTCTATCTGGCCAGCTAGGACCACAACGCAAAACGGCCGGGGCAGAACCCCGGCCGTCCGCATCTCGTCGTCTGTCGCGCGCCTAGGCGGCGATCGCCCGGCGGCGGCGGATCATGGCGCCGGCCATGCCGAAGCCGCCGATCATCAGGGCCCAGGTGCCCGGCTCCGGCACGACGCCGAAGGTCGGATCTTGGTCCCAGTCGAACTTCGCCTTGACCTTCAGGCCGTGGTGCTTGCCTTCGTTCAGGCCCAGGAAGCCTTCGTTGAACTCGCCGCCATTGACGGAGAGGGTCATGATGCCCGGCGTGATCAGGTTCGGGTCGTTGAAGCCCCACTGAAGCTGCGCCTGACCGCCGTTGGCCCAGGTCAGCTGGCCGTTTTGCACCAGGCCGAAGAACTCGTAGGAGCCTTGCGTCGTCCCACCGATCACCAGCGGGCCGTCATTGCCGTCCGGCGAGGTGAAGGTGAACTTCAGCGAGATTTGCGACGCCGCGAGGTCGTCCGGGTTCAGGTGGGTCTCGTTCGTGTAGAGATAGAAGAGCGGATCGTACTGCGGATCCTGAGCGGACAGGTCCACGTTGAAGCTCGTCGAGCCGATGTTGTAGACGTTCAGCACCAGGCCCGGATCGCTGGCCTGATAGGTCGTCAGTTCCCAGTTGCCGGCGAAGACGGTCGCATTGGCCTGGGTGGCCGCGAGCGCAAGGCCGGCGGTAGCGGCCAAGGCCGCAACGAATTTCATGCTCATTTTCAAACCCCCGAACAGCCTGCGAGCAGGCCCTGAAACGTAAACAGGACCTTAAGCGCGGCTTTGGCGTGCCGCCAGCACTGACAACTCACAGGGGATTTTTGGCGCCCAATGCAGTTTTGATTGCAACCAGCCCGTCGGCGGCCTTGTCACCGTCGGGGGCCCCGCCTTGGGCGAAGTCGGGACGGCCGCCAGCACCCTGCCCGCCCATCGCCAGGACCCCGGCCTTCGCCAGCTCCGCGGCGTTGAACCTCGCCTGAGCCGCGCCGGTTACGGCGACGGTCACCGCCGCCTTGCCGTCCGCCGTGCCGATGAGGACGATCACGCCGTCGGGGAGCTGCTTCTTGAACTCCTCGGCGATCGGCCGCAGGTCCTTGCCGCCGACGCCGTCCATGACGCGGGCCATCACCTGCACGCCGCCGATGTCTTCGGGACCGGCCGCCGCCCCGCCGCCGCCGCCCATGGCGAGCTGGCGCTTGGCGTCGCCCAGTTCCTTCTCGAGCTTCCGGGCCTGGAGCTGCAGCGCTTCCACCCGCGCCGCCACCTCGGCGACCGGAACCTTGAACTGCTCGGCCAGGCCCTTGGCGACCGCCGCCTGGTCCAGCAGCCAGCGCCGCGCCGCCTCCCCGGTCAGGGCCTCGATCCGGCGCACGCCCGCCGCCACGCCCTGCTCCGACACAACCTTGAAGAGAGCGATGTCGCCCGTCCGCGCCACGTGGGTGCCGCCGCACAGTTCGACCGAATAGGCGCCGTCGCCGCCGAGGGCCTGGCCGAGGGTCAGCACGCGCACGGTGTCGCCGTACTTCTCACCGAACAGGGCCATGGCGCCCGCCTCGATGGCCTCCTGCGGGCGCATGTTCTTGGTCTCGGCCGCGAGGTTCTGGCGGACCACCGCGTTCACCTCGGCCTCGATCCGGTCGAGCTCGTCGATGGTCAGGGGCTGGCCATGGCTGAAGTCGAAACGGATCCGCTCGCCATCGACCATCTGGCCCTTCTGGGTGACGTGCGGTCCGAGGACGTTGCGGAGCGCCGCGTGCAGCAGGTGGGTGGCGGAGTGGTTCGAGCGCGTCGTCGCACGGTTCTCCGCGTCCACCGCCAGGCGTACGCGCGCGCCCGGCGCGAGCGCGCCCTCCAGGATCTCAAGGTCGTGCACGTGCAGGTCGCCCGCCTGCTTCTGGACGTCGGTGACGCGCGCGCGGCCGCCGTCCCATTCGATCTCGCCGCGGTCGCCCGCCTGACCGCCGCTCTCGGCATAGAAGGGCGTGCGGTCGAACAGGGCCTGGACCTTGGCGCCGGTTCCGGCCGTGTCGACCTCGTGTCCTCCTTCCACCAGGGCCAGCAGTTCGCCGGTCGCCTCGGTGTTGTCGTAGCCGATGAAGACCGTGGGACCGAGGCGGTCGCGGATGGCGAACCATTCGGCCGCTGCCGCCACCTGGCCGGAGCCGGTCCAGGCTTCGCGCGCCATGTCGCGCTGACGCTTCATGGCCGCGTCGAACTCGTCGAGGTTCACGGTCAGACCCTTGGCGCGCACCGCGTCCTGGGTCAGGTCGAGCGGAAACCCGTAGGTGTCGTAAAGCTTGAAGGCGGTCTCGCCCGACAGGACGGCGCCTTCCGCAAGGCCGGCGGTCGCCTCGTCCAGCAGGGTCATGCCGCGGCCGAGCGTGCGACGGAACCGCTCCTCCTCCTGTCGCAGGGTCTCGACGATGGCGGGCTCGGCGCGGCGCAGCTCGGGATAGGCCTCGCCCATCTCCTTCACCAGCGTCGGCGCCAGGCGGTGCATCAACGGCTCCTCGGCGCCCAGCAGGTGGGCGTGGCGCATGGCGCGGCGCATGATCCGGCGCAGGACATAGCCGCGGCCTTCGTTCGACGGCAGCACGCCGTCGGCGATCAGGAAACTGGACGAGCGCAGGTGGTCGGCGATCACGCGGTGTGACGGCCTGGCCTCGCCATCGGCCTTCACGCCCGTCGCGTCCTCGCTGGCGGCGATGAGCGTGCGGAACAGGTCGACATCGTAGTTGTCGTGCACGCCCTGCATGACGGCGGCGATCCGCTCCAGCCCCATGCCGGTGTCGATCGACGGCTTGGGCAGACCCGTGCGCGTGCCGTCGGCGAACTGCTCGAACTGCATGAAGACCAGGTTCCAGATCTCCACGAACCGGTCGCCATCCTCGTCCGGACTGCCGGGCGGCCCGCCGAAGATGTGGTCGCCGTGATCGAAGAAGATCTCGGAGCACGGGCCGCACGGGCCGGTGTCACCCATGGACCAGAAGTTGTCGCTCGTCGGGATGCGGATGATCTTGTGGTCGGGCAGGCCGGCGATCTTCTTCCACAGGGCGTGGGCTTCGTCGTCGGTGTGATAGACGGTCACCGTCAGCTTCTCGGCCGGAAGCTGGAAGTCCTTGGTGAGCAGGGTCCAGGCGTGAGTGATCGCCTGTTCCTTGAAATAGTCGCCGAAGGAGAAATTCCCCAGCATCTCGAAGAAGGTGTGGTGGCGGGCGGTGTAGCCCACGTTGTCGAGGTCGTTGTGCTTGCCGCCGGCGCGGACGCACTTCTGCGAGCTGGCCGCCCGCGGCCAGGGCGAGGTCTCGGCGCCGGTGAAGTAGTTCTTGAACGGCACCATGCCGGCGTTGACGAACAGCAGCGTCGGATCGTTCTGCGGCACGAGCGGAGCCGACGGAACGGCGGCGTGGTCGTTCCGCTGGAAGAAGTCCAGGAAGTGGGTCCGGATCTCGTTCAGGCTCGGCATCGGGCTACATTCATCAAGCTGTTGGACAGGTCGCCACCCCCCAGGTGGGGACCGCCGACCCTTTACGAAACCTCGGCCGGACCGCCAAAGGAAAAGGCGCGGCTCGCGGAGAGACGCGGCGCCAAAAAGAAAGGACGCCCGGGGGTGCGCCCCGAGCGTCCAGCCTCCTGAGGATCGCCGGCGGCCCCCGCGTCGGGTGGCTCGTCGGGACGGACCGGGGGTTGGCGGAAAGGCCCGCCCCGGGGCGTGAGCCGCCGTGAAGCGCTCCCTAGAGGGAACCGTCTTCCTCGTCCGCCTCGCCCGGGCTGGGCCCGACCAGCAGTTCTTCTTCGATGACGTCCTTGGCGCCGCGGACCTGCTTTTCGATCTGGTCGGCGATGTCGGGGTTCTGCCTGAGGAATTCGCGGACGTTGTCGCGGCCCTGGCCGATGCGCTGGCTGTTCCACGAGAACCAGGACCCCGACTTCTCGATCACGCCGGCCTTCACGCCCAGGTCGATGATCTCGCCCAGCTTGGAGATGCCCTGGCCGTACATGATGTCGAACTCGACCTCGCGGAACGGCGGGGCGGTCTTGTTCTTCACCACCTTCACGCGGACGTTGTTGCCGACGATCTCGTCCCGCAGCTTCACCGAGCCGGTGCGGCGGATGTCCAGGCGGACCGAGGCGTAGAACTTCAGGGCGTTGCCGCCGGTCGTGGTCTCGGGCGAGCCGTACATCACCCCGATCTTCATGCGGATCTGGTTGATGAAGATGACCAGGGTCTTGGCCTTGGAGATCGAGGCGGTCAGCTTGCGCAGCGCCTGGCTCATCAGGCGGGCCTGCAGGCCGGGCAGGCTGTCGCCCATCTCGCCCTCGATCTCGGCGCGCGGCGTCAGGGCGGCCACCGAGTCGATCACGATCACGTCCACGGCGTTCGAGCGCACCAGGGTGTCGGTGATCTCCAGCGCCTGCTCGCCCGTGTCGGGCTGGGCGACCAGCAGGTCGTCCAGGTTCACGCCCAGCTTGTGGGCGTAGCCGGGGTCGAGCGCATGCTCGGCGTCGACGAAGGCGGCGGTGCCGCCGGACTTCTGCACCTCGGCGACCACGTGCAGCGCCAGGGTGGTCTTGCCCGACGACTCCGGGCCGTAGATCTCCACGATCCGCCCCTTGGGCAGGCCGCCGATGCCAAGCGCCAGGTCCAGGCCGAGCGAGCCGGTGGAGTAGGACTCCATCTCGACCTTGCCCTTTTCGCCCAGCCGCATGACCGAGCCCTTGCCGAACGCCCGGTCGATCTGGGTCAGCGCCGCCTCGAGGGCGCGCTGCTTCTCACCGTCTTCTTTGCCCACGAGCTTCAATGCCGACTGTGCCATGCCATGCACCCTCTATCCCACGATTCCGCCAATCGGACGGGCCCAACCACCGGACCCTTCGCAGGACTCAGACGTACCGGCTTCGTTCTATGTTCGCAACATGTTCTTTTTCGGCCTACGTCCGGATTTGACGTGGCTAGTTTCGGGCGAGCGCGGTGGCAGCCGGCGCCTCCCAGCCGCCGCCTAGCGCCTTGTAGAGAGCCACCACCTGGGTGTTCAGCGTGGTCTGCGCGGCGCTTTCCGCATCCTCCGCCTCGAGCAGGGTCCGCTCCGCGTCGAGCAGAGTCAGGAAGTCCGTGGCGCCCTCGCGATATCGCACGCGCGCCAACTCGGCGGCCCGGCGGGAGGCGGCCGAGCGCTGGGCCAGGCTGGCGACGCGGGACTGGGTCTGGGCATAGGCGACCAGGGCGTTCTGCACGTCCTCCAGCGCCAACAGGACCGTCTGCTCGTAGGTCGCCAGCGCCGCGTCGCTGCGAGCCTGCTGCACGCGCAGCCGGGCCTGGGCGCCGCCGAAGTCGAGGGCGGGCCAGGAGACCGCCGGGGCGACACTCCACATCCGGCTGGCGTCGCCGCCCAGCGACGACAGGTCGCCAGACAGGAAGCCCACGAAGCCGGTAACCGTCACCCGCGGGAACAGGTCGGCGGTGGCGACGCCCACGCGCGCGGTCTGCGCGGCCAAGCGACGCTCGGCGGCGGCCACGTCGGGACGGCGGCGGAGCAGCGCCGAGGCGTCCCCGATCGGCAGGGCCCGCGCCAGCACGCGGCGGGGGCGCTCCGGCGCCAGCTGGGCGTCCAGGGCGCCGGGCCGCTCGCCCACCAGCACGGCCAGCCGATGCGCGGCCTGGGTCGCCTGGATGGTGAAGAGCGGAATGCTGGATTCGGTGGCCGAGAGCGCCGCCTGGGCGCTGGCGACGCCGACCGCATCGCCCAGGCCCACGTCGAAGCGCGACTTGGTCAGGCGCAGGGTGTCGCGCTGGGTCTCGAGGTTGCGGCGGGCCACGGCCAGGCGGTCGCGGGCGCCCAGGTACTCGAAGTAGTTCCGCGCCACCTCTGCGGCGACCAAGACCTGGGCGTCGCGGAGATCCGCCTCAGCCGCGCCCACGTCGGCGCGGGCGGCCTCGACCTGGCGACGGACGCGGCCGAAGAGATCGATCTCCCAGCCGGCGTCGAAGCCGGCCTGCCAGGTGCTGTCCGTGATCGGCGGCCCGCCCGGCTGGGGCGTGCGGCCGTCGGCATAGCCGCCTGACGCCGTGACGCGGGGAAGCTGGTCCAGCCGCGTGTCGCGGAACAGGGCGCGGGCCTCGCGGACACGGGCTACCGCCACCCGCAGGTCCAGGTTTCCCGCCAGGGCGCGGCGCTCCAGGTCGTCGAGGATCGGGTCCTCGAAGGCGGTCCACCACGCCGCTTCGAACGGCGCGGCCGCGAAGCTATCCGACTTGACGGCGAACGTGGCCGGCGGGGTCTTCGGCGTCTCGTAGCGCGGGCCGACGGCGCAGGCGGACAGCAGGAGCGCCGCCGCCAGGGGGCCAATGAGCTTGGTCATCGCAAGGGTTCCTACTCGGCCGCGTGCGGCGCGTCGGCGGCGACGAGGCGGGGGCCCCGGCGGCCGACGGTCCGGCGGATCAGGAGGTAGAAGACGGGGGTGAGCATCAGGCCGAAGAGGGTGACGCCCAGCATGCCGGAGAACACCGCCACGCCCATCGCCCGGCGCATCTCGGAGCCGGCGCCGGTGGAATAGACCAGCGGGGCGACGCCCATGATGAAGGCCAGGGAGGTCATCAGGATCGGGCGCAGACGCAGACGGCAGGCCTCGAGCACGGCGTCCCAGGTCGGGACCCCATGGGCTTCCCTTTCCCTAGCAAATTCAACGATCAAGATCGCGTTCTTGCAGGCGAGGCCGACGAGGACAATCAAACCTATTTGGGTGAATATGTTGTTGTCGCCGCCCACCAGCCGCACGCCGACCAGGGCGCAGAGCAGGCACATCGGCACGATCAGGATGACCACCAGCGGCAGAGTCCAGCTCTCGTACTGGGCGGCCAGCACGAGGAAGGCCAGCAGCACGCAGAGCGGGAAGATATAGATCGCCGTGTTGCCCGCCAGGATCTGCTGATAGGTCAGGTCGGTCCATTCGTAGCTCATGCCGTTGGGCAGGGTCTCCTGGGCGATGCGCGCCATGGCCGCCTCGGCCTGGCCCGAGCTGTAGCCCGGCGCCGGCCCGCCGTTGATCTCGGCGGAGAGGTAGCCGTTGTAGTGCGGCACTCGGTCGGGCCCGGACGTGTGGCGCAAGGTCACGAAGGCGCCCAGCGGGATCATGTCGCCCGCCCCGTTGCGGGTCTGCAGGCGCAGGACGTCCTCGGGATCCAGGCGGAACTTCTGATCGGCCTGCACGTCGACTTCATAAGTCCGCCCGAAGCGGTTGAAATCGTTGACGTATAGAGACCCAAGATAGACCTGCATGGTCTCGAATAGGTCGGTGAGCGACATGCCCTGCGCCCTCGCCTTCTCGCGGTCGATGTCGGCGGTGACCTGGGGCACGTTGATCTGGAAGCCGGAGAAGACGCCGGCGAGGCTGGGCTCCTTCGAGGCGGCCTCCACCACGGCCTGGGTCTGCTTGTAGAGCTCCTCGGCCCCGACGCCGGCGCGGTCCTCGATCTGGATCTTGAAGCCGCCGATCTGCCCCAGGCCCATCACCGGGGGCGGGGCGAAAACCGCCACGTTGGCGTCCTGGATCGCGCCGAACTTGGCGTTGAGCTGCTCGGTCAGGGCGACGCCGGACAGGGTCTTGCCCTTGCGCTGGTCGAAGGGCTTCAGGGTGACGAAGACGATCCCGGCGTTGGGGCTGTTGGTGAAGCCGTTGATGGACAGACCCGGGAAGGCGATGGCGTCCTCGACGCCCGGGGTCTTGAGCGCGATGTCGCTCATCTGGCGGATCACGGCCTCGGTGCGGTCCAGGGAAGCGGCGTCCGGAAGCTGGGCGGCCGCCACCAGGTACTGCTTGTCCTGCGGCGGCACGAAGCCCGACGGCGTGGTGGCGAACATCAGGCCGGTGAAGCCGATCAGCACCACATAGACCGCCAGCGCCGCCTTCGACCGACCCAGCAGGCGCCCCACCCCGCCGACGTAGCCGTCGGAGGCGCGGGCGAAGAAGCGGTTGAAGGGGCCGAACAGCCAGCCGAAGCCGCGGTCGATCAGGCGCTGGAAGCGGTCCTTGGGCGCGCCATGCGGCTTCAGCAGCACCGCCGCCAGGGCCGGCGACAGGGTCAGGGAATTGAACGCCGAGATCAGGGTGCTGATGGCGATGGTCAGGGCGAACTGGCGATAGAACTGGCCGGTCAGGCCGCTGATGAAGGCCGTGGGGATGAAGACGGCGCACAGCACCAGGGCGGTGGAGATGATTGGGCCGGTCACCTCGGTCATCGCCCGGCGGGCCGCCTCGGCGGGCTGCAGGCCGAGCTCGATGTTCCGCTCGACGTTCTCGACCACCACGATGGCGTCGTCGACCACCACCCCGATCGCCAGGACCATGCCGAACAGGGTCAGGGTGTTCAGGCCGAACCCCATCATGTGCATGACGGCGAAGGCGCCCACCAGCGAGACCGGCACGGCGATGAGCGGGATCACCGAGGCCCGCCAGCTCTGCAGGAACAGCACCACCACCAGGACCACCAGCAGGATGGCCTCGGCCAGGGTGTGGGTGACCGCGTCGATGGAGCCGCGGACGAAGACGGTGGGGTCGTAGGCGATCCGATAGTCGACGCCTTCCGGGAAGTCCTTCTTCAGCGTCTCCATGGTCGCGCGGACCTCAGTGGAGATGTCGAGGGCGTTGGAGCCGGGGCGCTGGAAGATCGGCAGGGCGATGGCCGGCTTGTTGTTCAGAAGCGAGCGCAGGGCGTAGCTGTTGGAGCCCAGCTCGACGCGCGAGACGTCGCCCAGGCGGGTGATCTCGCCGGCCGCGCCGGTGCGGATGATGATGCCCCGGAAGTCCTCCTCGTCGCTGAGGCGGCCCTGGGCGTTGATCGCCACCTGGAAGTCTGCGGCCCCGGGCGCCGGCGGGGCGCCGAGCTGGCCGGCGGCGATCTGGACATTCTGCTCGCGGATCGCGCGGATCACGTCGCCGGCGGTCAGGCCGCGGGCCGCCACCTTCTCAGGGTCCAACCAGACGCGCATGGCGTAGGGCCCGGAGCCGAACATCTGCACGTCGCCCACGCCCTCCAGCCGGGCGAGCTGGTCGCGGACCCGGAGCTGGGCGTAGTTGGACAGGTACAGCATGTCGTAGCGCTGATCCGGCGAGATCAGGTGGACGACCATGGTCAGGTCGGGCGAGGCCTTGTTGGTCACCACCCCGGCGCGCTGCACTTCCTGCGGCAGCTTGGGCAGGGTCTGGGCCACCCGGTTCTGCACCTGGACCTGGGCCTTATCCAGGTCGACGCCGAGCGCGAAGGTGACGGTGAGCGTCATCACCCCGTCGGCGGTGGTCTGGGACGACTGGTAGAGCATCCCCTCCACGCCGTTGATCGCCTGTTCCAGCGGCGAGGCCACGGTCTCGGCGATGGTGGCGGGATTGGCGCCCGGATAGACGGCGCGCACCACCACCGTGGGGGGCACGACCTCCGGATATTCGCTGATCGGCAGGCGCGGCAGGGCGATGAGGCCGACCACGAAGATGATGATCGAGAGCACCGCCGCGAAGCGCGGGCGGTTCACGAAGAACTGCGAGAAGTTCATGGACGGAGTCCGGGCTTTGAGGGGATGGCGTCGGTCTCTCGGACCGATCAAATTCGGCGTTCGAGGGTGATCACCCCTCCTCCTCCGTAGGGGGAGGGGGACCATGCGCAGCATGGTGGAGGGGGTGTGCCGGGAGCACCGAGTATGGTCGCTCCCCCTCCACCGTCCTTCGGACGGTCCCCCTCCCCCTACGGGTGAGGAGAAGAGCCTTATTCGGCGCGTACCGCGGATCGGTCGGCCAGGGCGATGCGCGCGGGGCGGGCCTCGACCTGGGCCAGTTCGGCTTCGGGCAGCTTGATCACGGTGCGGGTGGGCGCGACCTTCTGGCCCGGCTTCACCCGCTGGCCGCCGCCGACGATGATGACCTCGCCGGGCTTGAGGCCGCTGCGCACGATCCGCAGGTCGCCGACCCGCGGGCCGACCTCGATGGCCCGGTACTGGGCCACGTCGCCCGGCCCCACGGCGAGGACGAAGCGTTTGCCGAGGTCGGCGGCGATGGCGCGGTCGGGGACCAGGGCCGTCGGCTGCGCCTCCTCGCCCACCAGCTTGATGCGGGCGAAGAGGCCCGGGGTGAACCGGCCGTCGGCGTTCTGGAACAGGGCCCGCCCCTGGATGGTGCCGCTCTGGGCGTTGACGACGTTGTCGACGAACACCAGCCGGCCCTCGTGCGGGTAGCCCTCGTCGGTCATCAGGCCGAGATAGACCGGCCCCGGCCGGCTGCGCGCCGAGGCGGCATAGCGGAGGTAGGTCTGCTCGTCGGCGTTGAAGGTCGCGTAGATCGGGGTGTCGGAGACCACGGTGGTCAGCACGTCGGCGCTGGTGACCAGGTTGCCCGGCGTGACGATGGCGCGCGAGACGCGGCCGCTGATCGGGGCCGTGATGCGGGTGAATTCGAGGTTGAGACGGGCGGAATCCAGCGCGGCTGCGGCGGCGTCCAGGACGGCGCGCTGCGCCTTCTCCTCGGACACCAGGCGGTCGTACTCGCTGCGCGAGAGCGCCTGCTCTTCCACCAGGCGCTCGGCCCGCTGGCGGTTCGCAGCGGCCAGATCGAGCTTGGCCCGGTTCGCCGCCACCTCGGCGGTGAGGCGGGCGACCTCGGCCTGGAACGGGCGCGGGTCGATCTGGAACAGGACCTGGCCCTGGCGGACCACGGCCCCCTCGGTGAAGCGGACGCTGTCCACATAGCCGCCGACCCGCGGGCGGACCTGAACCGTGTCGACGGCCTCCAGTCGCCCGGTGAACTCGTCCCAGGGGCGGAGCGCCCGGGTGACCACGGCGGCGGTGGTGACCTCGGGCGGCGGGGGATCGCCCGCCTTGTCCTGGGCCTGGGCGCCGCAGCCGGCGACGAACAACGAAAGAGCCAGAAGGGCGCCTGTCCGCGCCAGGGTCCACACACGCATGACCGTCTCCGGGAGTGATTTTGCGCCGCAGGGCCCGGCGCTTGAAAACCGGGTCGCCTAGGCGCACATTGAAAATGTGACGAGACCGTTCGGTATCATCTGCGCAATAGATACTGACCGGTCACTCTCACGTCAATGGAAGGACAACGATAAAAATGGGGATGGAAGCTGATCGCAGCGGCGCGGCGGACACCGCCGGCCTCACGCGAAAGTCGGCCCGCGACCGGATCTTCGATACGGCAAAGGAACTGTTCTACGAGCGCGGCATCCGCGCCGTGGGGGTCGAGACCATCGCGGCCGAGGCCGGCGCGACCAAGATGACGCTCTATCGGAACTTCCCGTCCAAGGACGAACTGGTGGCCGAGTGCCTCCGCGAGGAATCGCGCGACGGCCTGGCCTGGTGGGACGAGGTGATCGCCCCCTACGCCGGCGACCCGCGGCGCCAGCTGGAGGCGCTGTTCGAGGGCTTCGCGAACAAGACCTGCGCAGAGAGCCATGGCTGCGCCCTGTCGAACGCCGCGCTGGAGCTGCACGAGCCGGACCATCCGGCCCGGATGGTGGCCGTCGAGCACAAGCGCGAGATGCACCGCCGGCTCAGCGAGATGGCGGCCGCGGCCGGCGCCAAGGACAGCGGCCTCGCCGACGCCCTGATGATGCTGCTGGAAGGCGGCCATGTTTCGCGCGTGACCCTGCAGGAATCCGGGCCGGTCCGCTCCCTGGCCACGACCGCCCGGACGCTGATCAAGGCGTTCCTGGGTTAGGCGGGGGCCGCGGCGGGCCGGCAAGGCCCCCGAAGATGCGGCGAGGTGTTGGAGAGACGGTTTGGCTCTCGCTAAGGGCTGGCTTCGCGCAACATCCACTCTGCGGCGGGACGCCAATTTCGGCCTCCGACCCGGTGACCTTTACCTCCCCTGCGAAGCGGGGGAGGGGGACCACGGGGCGAGGCCGGCGCAGCC